>Ga0071330_1063896_pt1 | contig 97962 bp, 100 predicted proteins | sample GBScel77sediment_FD_63802 | JGI IMG/M metagenome (GOLD analysis project Ga0071330, IMG submission 63802) | Hot spring sediment microbial communities from Great Boiling Spring, Nevada - Cellulolytic enrichment Sediment 77C v2 (version 2) | ecosystem: Environmental > Aquatic > Thermal springs >...
TGGAAGGTCGGTAATATCTCCGGTAATAATCCCCGTAGGGATCGTAACTTCCATGTTAGGTGCACCGATGTTCATCTATCTACTTTTAAAGGGGGGAAGCAGGTATGATTGAAGTCAAGAACTTGTTTTTTGGCTTTAATTTAAAGAGGGTTCTTGAAGATATAAATCTCGAAATCCGTGAGGGTGAGATGGTATTTCTGCTCGGCCCTAACGGAAGTGGAAAAACAACGTTGCTGAGGTGCATAGCCGGAATTCTCAAGCCAGAAGGAGCAGTTTATATTGAAGGTAAAAGTCTCCGGAGCATTTCGAGAACGGAACTAGCTAAGATTCTCGGATACGTTCCTCAAAGAGGTGAGATCAGCTTCCTCACAGTCTTCGATGCTGTGCTGCTTGGAAGAAAACCCCACATAGGATGGGAGGCAAAGGAAGAAGACTACAGAGTCGTTGAAGAGATAATCAGGCTTTTCGGTCTCGAAAACTTGGCTTCGAGGAAACTGAACGAGCTCAGCGGAGGTGAGCTTCAATTAGTTCTGATAGCGAGAGCTCTTGCCCAGCAACCGAAGTACATACTTCTGGATGAGCCAACGAACAACCTTGACATAAGAAATCAGGTTGGGATTATGAAGATTTTGAGGAGAATCGTAAGAGAGCGCAACATCTCGACTGTAATAACAACACACGACCTGAATTTGGCAGTAAGCTTTGCTGACAGGGTTGTTTTAATAAAAAATGGGAGAGTATTCGCTCAGGGCGGCGTTGAGGTCATTAACGAGAAAAACGTTAGAGAGGTCTACGGCGTGAATGTAAGAGTTATTAGGATGGACGGAACGTTGTTAATCGCTCCCCTATTGTAAATGCTCGGCAACTTCCTTTGCGTGGTATGTGATGATGAGATCGGCACCTGCCCTCTTAATCGAGACGAGGATTTCGTATATCACGTCCCTTTCATTAAGCCAACCCATCTTTGACGCCGCCTTAACCATGCTGTATTCTCCGCTCACGTTGTAAGCTGCAGTCGGGACTCTGAAAGTCTCCTTCACTCTTCTTAGAACATCTAAGTAGCAGAGGGCTGGCTTCACCATTACGATGTCTGCTCCTTCCTTCAGATCGAGTTCTACCTCCCTTAAAGCCTCATCACTGTTATGAATGTCCATCTGGTAGCTCTTTCTGTCTCCAAACTTATACCCACTCTCAGCTGCATCCCTAAAGGGTGAATAGAAGGAGGAAGCGTATTTAGCCGCATAACTCATTATCAAAACGTTTTCGAATCCGTTTTCATCCAAGCTATCTCTTATTGCCTTTACCATCCCATCCATCATGCCAGATGGAGCTACGATGTCAGCTCCTGCCTTTGCATGACTCACAGCAATTTTCCCCAAAATCGGGAGGGTCGCATCGTTTAGAATCTCATACCCCTTCACGATTCCACAGTGACCGTGAGTAGTATATTCGCACAGACATACATCGGTTATCAGGACTGCATCCTCGTGGTTTCTCTTGATTTCTCTTAAAGCCTTCTGTATCACTCCGTTATCATCGTAAGCGGAGCTACCGAGGTCGTCTTTATGGGAAGGAATTCCAAAGAGGATGAATGCTTTTATCCCGAGCTCCATAGCTTTTCCGACTTCATCTGCCGTCATCTTTATGGGAATCCGGTAATAATCGGGCATCGATGGGATTTCCTTTGGAGACGAAATGTTTTCGTCTACAAATATAGGCATGATTAGATCTTCTTTGCACAGTTTAGTCTCCCTAAACAGGTCCCGCAGTTTCTCTCTTCTCAGTCTTCTCATCCTCACCTTCGGGAACATTGTGAGCACCTCCGAATAGAAATTCAGCAACTTCTATGATGCTGGAGTTACCATTTCTTGCGGCTTCCTTAATCCTGACGGTAGGCATCCTAAGGAATTTTTTGATAAAAGATTCCGCAAAACTGTCCAGAAGAGGAAGAACATCCTCTCCAACACCGTATTTCGCCTTAAGCTTGTTGAATAGTTCTTTAATCTCCTCCTCTTTCACACTTTGGGCGAGGGTATACATCTGCCTTACTGCTTTTTTTGCTCTGAGTTCTTTTATTTGCTTCAATAAGACCTTAACCTCTTCCTTAACGATCTTTTCAGCTTTCTTAGCTTCGTTTAATCTTTTTCTTAGATTTTCATCACTTATCTCCCTGAGATCGTCTATTGTGCATAGCGTGACACCATTAATTTCCCCAACTTCCGGCTCAACATCTCTCGGGAGAGCTATATCGATGATAAGGAGCGGTTTGTCCCGTTTTTTCATTATCTCTTCGACGAAGTCTTTTTTTATGATGTAGTGGGGAGCGGATGTAGCCGTTATCACAACATCGCACTCCTGCAGGTATTCCTTTACATCACTGAACGGGATTGGAATTCCTCCGATCTCCTTAGCAAGGGCGAAACCCTTCTCAGCAGTTCTGTTCGCAACGTAAACCTTTTCAGGGGACTTTGTTCTAATAGCCTTTCCAACGAGTCTTCCCATTTTCCCAGCACCTATGATGATTACTTTTTTCCCTTTAAGACTCCCTAGTCTTTTCTCGGCAAGCTCAACAGCGGCACTTCCGATGGAAACGGCGCCTTTATTGATGTTCGTTAACTTTCTGACCTTTTTGCCGACCTGAATCGCTTTTTTGAAAACGAGGTCAAGAATATCACCTACAGATCCTAACTCTTTACATAAATGGTAATATTCTTTAACCTGACCCAAAATCTGGTCTTCACCTACCATCATCGATTCCAGACCAGAGGCAACTCTTAGAATGTGTTCAAGAGCCTTTTCATCCGTATTTATCTCAACAATTCTCTTGGGAACACCCATTTCTTTCATGAATTCTTTTAAAGTGTTTACAGTCTCATAACCGCATACGTAGACTTCCACTCTGTTACATGTGTGAAGTATAACACATTCGGTGATGTTAGGATAAGCGAGAATACGATCTATTAAGGATTTAAGATCGCCATGCCAAGCTTTTTGTAATTCATCAATTGTGGCTTTTTTATGAGAAACAACTAAGTTTGATATTTCCATTAACGGGACGGTAACAAAAATGAATATAATGTTTACGATTTGGCTCCCGCAATACTCTTCGGACTTCTTTTAATTCGTCTTCTTCTCTTTCCATCCGAGGTATACTTCTGATTTGGACCCGGTTTCTTATAATACTGATATTTCGAGGGAACTAGTCTTATCTGACCTTTTCTCCCCTTTATCTTGATCCATTGAGTTGTTCCGGTTTTACCCATGTGCTTAGTTTGAGCAGGTGGAACTTAAAAAAATTTTGGTGCCTTTAGTTTGAACAGATTTCTTCGATTAGTTTTGCCACGCTGATTTTGCTAACGACGATGACGACGGTATCGGTTGCAATTAGAAGGGATGGGCGACGTTTTTCTGTCCTCGTTCGGAGGGATAATCGAAAGGGAGGTTGGAGGTAAGTTCGTCATCGATACAGGACACGTAGTCGCCTTCGAAGGTTCACTTGATTTAACTCAGGTCACCACATGAACAGAAAACCTCATTTATTGCATTTAGCAACTCATTAAATCCCTCAAAATTTTTTGCCGAAATCTTCAGGGGTCTGTAGATTACGCTTGTCCCTTCTATAAATTTTAGTAGATTATCGAAGAACTCACCCAAAACTCCCTCCTTTTCGAGTTCTTCCTTGTAGAAATCAAAATCTTTTAACTCATGCAGATCAGACTTATTGAACACTGTCAAAACAGGTATTTGGAGAAGGAGTGTTATCACAGCAGACTGAGAGATCATGGCGGCGTATTGATTGGGGTTTATAATCCTTGAGGAATCCACTAAGAAAATACCTACAGTGAAGCTTCCGAGCCTTTTAACGAGTTCTGTACCGAAATTTGTAAAGATAAACAATTCGAGCTGTCCCGGTGTGTCATATATAACGTAATCGGCATCTAAGATGAGCTCACTAAAGTATTTAATGGACAATTCAGCGGATCTGATAAGAGCGCCGTTGATTCCGAGTTTCTCACGTTCCATAACTTCTTCGGTTCTTATGAATTCTCTTATGTCTCTATCCGCCCCATATCTCGGCCTCGATGCAGGATCGAGATTGATTCTGCGGACGGAATATCCCAAGTCGGATAGGAATCTACCAAAGTTTTTTGTAAAGAGAGTCTTACCGCTTCCAGCGGCTCCAAGAACGATTAAATTCATAGGAACTGGTTAGCTGTGTGGCTATATATCTGTTGAGAGTTCAATCATTCGCACGAAATCCCTATGAAAGTTTAAAAACCTTGACATCTCACTACTGTCATGAAGATAATGTTCACAAAGATGCACGGAAACGGGAACGACTTCATTCTGATAGATGAGTTCAAGTCGGTTATAATCAGAGAAGAAGATAAACCAAAATTTGTTAGAGCAATATGCAACAGAAACTTCGGGTTGGGAGCCGATGGTGTTTTGTTTGTTCAGAGATCTGAAAAGGCTGAGGCGAAGTTCAGATATTTCAATTCAGATGGAAGCGAGGCGGAAATGTGTGGAAACGGTATAAGATGCTTTTCCCGTTATCTTGTCGAAGAAGGTTACACAAAAAGCCCATTGAAAGTTGAGACTCTTACGGGGATTATTGAGCTTGAAGTGTTCAAAGATAACGAAGGGTGGTGGGTTAAAGTAGACATGGGTGTGCCGAAGTTTGATAAAAAAGACATCCCAGCAAAGGAAGACGTGTGGGGTACAAAATTCGAATTTAACGGAAGAAAGTTCAAAGTCTACGCCGTAAACACCGGAGTCCCGCACGCTGTTATCTTCGTTGAAAATCTCAACTTTGATATAATCGATGTGGCGAGATTTATCAGATATCATAAAGTATTTCCCAAGGGAACCAACGTCAACTTTGCAAAAGTCGAAGGAAACAACAGAATCATGATAAGAACCTACGAGAGAGGAGTTGAGGGAGAAACTCTGAGCTGTGGAACTGGAAGCGTTGCAGTTGCCGCCGTCGCCCACAAGCTCGGTTTCGTGGGAAATAATGTCGAAATCATAACAAAGGGAGGAAAGCTCCGAATACATTTGGGAGAGAGAGTTTTCATGACCGGGCAAGCTTCAAGAGTAGCGGATGGTTTCATAAATTCTGAGGAGTTAAGATATGATATTCCCCAATAGACTCGTCTTATCCGCAATGGCTGGAATAAACAATGCAGATTTTGCAAAAAAACACAAAGTTGGCTTTGCAATCCTTGGGGGATTTAATGCTGACAAAGCAACAAACGAAGCCGCCATTAGGGCTATGAAAAGGGGCAGAAAAGAATTCGTGTTTAAAGATCCCTTAAAGGGAATCGAATCCGAACTAAAAAAGATGGAGGAATTCAAAGGAGTTATCGGTGTGAATATTCGATCATCCACAATGGAAGGCTATTTAGCGGTCGCCAAGCTTGCAGGAGATTTTGACGCCGTAATAGAAATAAACGCCCACTGCAGACAGGAGGAATTCATCAAAATAGGATGCGGTCAGGCTCTCCTGCTATCCGAGAAGCTTCCGAGAATCGTCGAAGAGGCATCTAAATTCACGGAAGTATCTGTCAAGATCAGGGGAGGTCTTAATGTCGATTACGAAAAGATTGCCCGAAAGCTATTCGATTCAGGTGCCCTTCTTTTGCATGTTGACGCTATGATCCCCGGCGGAGGTGCCGACTACAATCTGGTAGAAAGGTTATCAAGAATAGGGAATGTTATTGGGAACAATTCCGTTACTGATGTAAGGTCAGCTAGAAAGATGATCGAACACGGGGCGAAACTTGTATCTGCGGCGAGAGCCGTTTTAAGGGATCCTTTATTCTTCGAGAAACTCTTGGAAGATGACCTTCTATCAACAAAAGTAGAGGTGATTTAATGGAGATCGTTAGGGACCTTAGTGAAGAGTTGAAATCCTCCTACATCGATTATGCAATGAGTGTAATCATTGGAAGGGCTTTGCCAGACGTTAGAGACGGTCTGAAACCTGTTCAGAGGAGGATACTTTATTCAATGTTTGAAATGGGTTTGCTGAGCGATAAGCCTTACAAGAAATCCGCAAGAGTTGTCGGAGAAGTTCTCGGAAAGTATCACCCCCACGGAGATCAGGCGGTTTACGACGCCCTCGTTAGAATGACTCAGGACTTCAACATGCGTTATCCTCTCATTGACGGTCAGGGAAATTTCGGTAGTATCGACGGAGACGAACCAGCTGCAATGAGATACACCGAAGTGAGATTAACAAAGATTGCCGAGGAAATGCTCGCAGATATTGATAAGGATACGGTAGATTTCATTCCGAACTTCGATGCGACATTAAAAGAGCCGTCAGTCCTTCCTTCGAGGATTCCTAACCTGCTCATTAATGGATCGAGCGGGATAGCTGTTGGAATGACTACCAACATCCCTCCTCATAATCTTAGAGAGGTGTGCGATGCCATAATAGCTTACATAAACGACGAAGATATCGAAATAGAAAATCTAATGGAATACATTAAGGGACCTGATTTCCCAACTGGAGGGATAATCGTAGGAATTGATGGGATAAAGGAAGCCTATAAAACCGGCAGAGGGAAGATCACCGTAAGAGGACGTGCCGTTGTCGAGGATAGGACGATCATAATCAGGGAGATTCCATATCAGGTTAATAAAGCAAATCTCGTTGAAAAGATTGCGGATCTCATTAGGGAGGGGAAAATAGAAAATGTAAAAGCTGTAAGAGATGAATCGGATCGCGAAGGAATTAGGATAGTCTTGGAGCTCAGACCAAATGCAAACCCCGATGTGATTTTGAAGAAGCTCTACAAGTTTACGCCGCTTCAAACAACATTCGGTGTGATCAACCTCGCCCTTGTTGATGGAGAACCGAGGGTTTTAAATCTGAAAGAACTTATCGCAGAATTCGTAAAACACAGGAGAGAGGTAATCAGAAGAAGAATCTCTTACGAATTGAAAAAGTCCGAAGAGAGACTCCACATCGTTAAAGGACTGAAAATTGCCGTTGAAAACATTGATGAGACTATTTCGTTAATAAAAGAATCGGAAAACGCATCCATAGCTAAAGAAAAACTAAAGAAAAGATTCAATCTCGACGATCAGCAGGTAGATGCCATACTGCAGATGCGATTGCAAAAATTGACAACACTCGAAATAGAATCACTGATCAGAGAGTTTAAGGTACTCGAAAAAAGGATACAGGAGCTAAAAGAAATTCTTGATAGTAGAAGAAGGATAGACGAGATAATCATTAAGGAGCTTGAAGAACTGAGGGAGAAGTACGGGGACGAAAGAAGAACTACAATTCTCGAAGAAAATGATGAGATTTTGGAAGAAGATCTTATAGTGGAAGAGGAAAACCTTCTCATCATCACAGAAAGTGGACATGTAAAGCGTCTTGACATAAATGCTTTCAGAACACAAGCAAGAGGGGGTGTCGGCGTAATAGGCACCATTCTCAAAAACGATGACAAGATCTCATGCCTCTCACTTGTGAAATCTACGGATAGATTGCTGCTCTTCTCGAATAAGGGAAGATGCTATTGGATGTATGCATACGAAATTCCAAAGCTTGACAGAACATCGAAAGGAGAAAACATTCGAAAACTCATCCATCTTAACGAGAAAGAGTTTATCGTTTCCGTGGTTCCCTTCAATGAAAGAGATTTGATCGTTCTGACGAAAAACGGGTTCATAAAGAGGATAAAATCGAGCGAATTTGAGAACGCGAAAAGAGCCGGAATCATGGCATCTCCTGATGAGATTCTTCTGGTAAAACCAGTTGAAGGGAAAGACGTTATTATCTCAACAAAGAGAGGGATGCTTCTGAGATTCGATGTCGATGAAGTTCCCCTGTATGGTAGAACGGCGAGAGGTGTTAAGGCAATAAAGTTAAGAGAAAACGATGAAATTGCTTGGATGGACTGCGGTAGCGGCAACGAAATCGTTATCCTCACGGAGAACGGTTACGGAAAGAGATGTCTTGTAGAGAACTTCAGAAAGATATCGAGAGGTAGCCAAGGGATGATATGCATGAAAACGGACAAAAAGAGAGGGGGAGTTAACTTCTCCGAGTTCGTGAAGGCCGAGCGACTATTTGCAATAAGTAAGGACGGTCAGGCGATTATGGTCGGAATTGATCAGATTTCGTTGCAGGGCAGGAACACTGGAGGTGTTATCGTTAGCAGGAGCGGCATCCACAAAGCTGTTCAGGTCTTGTCATGAACCCATATTTCTCCATCGACGTAAACTTCTTTTTTCCATATAGGTAATTTCTTTTTCATCAGCTCAACCGCAACCTGCAGGGGTTTCCAGAGAGTCTCACGGTTTTCCGCCATGACAATGACGTAAACGATGTCCTCGGGGGGCGTCAGCACACCTATCCTGTGGTAGATTTTCACTCCTCTAACTCCTTCGAACTTCATTATTTCGTTTTCTATTTCTTTAAGGATTTTTGGATAGATCTCATCGTATCTCTCGTATTCGAGTCGGACAACTTCCTTTCCGGTGGAGATTTTTCTGACAAAGCCTATGAAGACACCAAGGGCCCCACAGAATTCGCTTCCTTTGGTTCCCTTTAATTTTATTATAAGACTTTTTAGCGTCTCGTAGTCCTCTGCCCTTTCCACGTCATCTACCGAAGTAACTTCGGGGATGTCAATCCCAAGATTTTCGACCTCTTCCTTTGTGAAACCTTCGAGCGCCGCAAAATCGTATCCAAGATCCGCCAAGATTTCGAGGATCTCTCTCAGATTCCCGCATTCTATCGAAAGCGTCACCTTATCTCTGCCGACCGTGACACCCTCCTCAGCTTCTTCACCCTTTTTTATTAGAATGGCTTTGCCTTTCTTCTTTAATTCCTTCTTAATTTTTTTCCAATCCGTTTTCAGGATGAAAGCCCTCATTAAGATTTTTCAAGGCTTTGAAACTTATATCTCTGTCGGGCACCTGTCATGAGATCTCAATCTTTTTGATTTTTTTGTTCTCCTTACTTTCGATCTTCTTTATTCGATCATCAATTAGGCTTTTGAACGCGAGCAGAATCTCCTTATACGCCTGCATCATGTGGTGCTTGAACTCTTCTGGTATGACATCATCAGGAGTCGGAACCCGGATCTTGATCTCCTTCATTTTATCCCTCAAAAATGATTTTCAGCTCACCGTTATTAAATTTTGCTCCACTAATTTCTTTTAAAGCTAGAGACTGCGGTAGTGTTACGATTCTCTTCCATTGACCAGCAATGATTATGAGTTCGTCGCCTCTCTTGAATAGCTTCAGATCCTCCTTTGAAACAAATGGTGTCTTGACAATCATTGTAGTAGTTGAGTCCTCTTTCAAGATCTTGATAGGTTTATCTCTGTAGAAGATTTCTGTCGGATCTCGGTCACCGTAGATTTCATCTGCGAGCTCAAAAAGCATATCTCCTACAATTTCGGTAAATTTGAACTCTACCTTGAATATGGGAACGGGAAATCTTTCCTCAATCTCCTTAAGGTATTTTTCCTGCAGTTCCCTCCACTCTGCAAGAAATCCTTTGGGTAGAATTTTGTTAACGATAACGCAGTCGACGTTGTAACCGAAAAGATTGAGATACGTGAAGGCTCGTTCGGATTCTCTTATTACGATCTTTTCAGGATTCATTACAATCCTTACGCTTGAAAAATCGCTTTCGAAAATTTCTTTAAGATTACTCAACTCAACATAAAGCTCCCGAATCTTATCAAGAACATCATCCGGAGGTAAAGGAACATTGATTAACGGCTCTGCAACGGGCTTAACGATCTTCAAAATCTTTCTCTCGATTCCAAAGAATCTCCTCATATACCATTTCGCAACCTCTGGAACGCTTAAAAGCCTCAAGGTTTCGCCGGTTGGCGCACAATCAAGAATTATAACATCGTATTCTCCGCTCCTGTAGAACTTCAGTAGATTCAACAGGCTTGCAAATTCGTCAAATCCCGGAAATATTGCCAACTCTTCAGCGATAACGTCCTCAATTCCCTGAGACTTGAAGAAGATTTCCAAATATTTCTTTATTGAACTCCAGTGTCTCTCAAGCTCGAACTCTACGTTCACTTCCATTGCATGGAGATTCTTCATAATTTCGGTAGGATATGGATTGAGCTTTCTCTGAAAAGAATCTGAAAGACTATGAGCAGGATCCGTAGACATTACGAGGGTTTTATAACCTAACTGGGCTGTCTTAATCCCAGTAGCTGCCGCTATCGTCGTCTTTCCGACTCCACCCTTTCCAGTGAACAACAGTATTCTCATGATTGAAGTTGTTTCGACAGTTTAAATTACTTTATTTTTGGGCTCAAAAAATTAAAATGAGAGATGTTTACATATACGGACTCAAAATGTATTATTTGGTCAGATTTGAGCAAAAATTATATAATGAGTCTGAAAGAAGTTTTAAAGTTCAAGAATGAATTCGAGGACTTCGAAGATGCTATAGATCGGATTAGCAAGCACCTGATCCAAATGTACGGAGAAGTTCAAAACTTTGGAGAGCAGCCAAAAAAGAAGGTATCGATCCATTTGAACTTCTTGATGAAGAAAATGTAGAAATATTTGAACCTGGAAAAGATTTTAAGTTTGGATTTCTTGATCTCGTGGAGTTGGGTGATGGTACACCTGAAGTCTTAAAAATGCTTTTCGAAAAAGAAGATATTAATGATCGCAAATATTTCAAGAATACTGTTGGCTTTTTTATTAAAACAGATACCGGAGAGGATCTCCTTAATGAATTTGAAGAACCTTTCTATGAAGGATTAGTAAAAGCTCCAATTTATAATCGAGGATGACGATATGAGTAAGGGAGAATCGCTAATATGGCTTGCTTTGAAAAATATCCACTACCTTCAGATAGGAGAAGAGTTTGGAACGAGGCTTTAGCTATTGAAGAGGCAGAAAAAGTCGCAAAGGCAAGAGTGCATAACTACAGAGCTCTTGAAGCAGCAGGAGTGCATATGGTATTTTAGTACTAATACACTTTTTTATTCATTCTAGCCAGGCTGTGAGCAGCGTTAGTGTGTTCTTTTATTAGTAAGTAAGTTAAAAAAAGGATTGCATAACGGATAATCCAATTTGGTTAGCCCGAAAGCGTAAATTACTTTAGCTCAACATCCATTCCGCAATATATGTCGTCAATGATTTCGAACTTCACCTCCACCTTCGATCCCTTAACGTCGATTATGGCACAACTCGCTACAGATTGTCGGGGCTTTGTTGGACTTCCGGGGCTGAGAACGATAACATCTCCGAAATTTTCGAGAACGAAGCGATGAATGTGACCGAAGATGAGAAGGTTTACGCCGAGTTCCTTTGCCTTGTATCCGAGATCGTCGAAGTTATTGAGATAATTTCCCCTGTGGACAACACCTATCCAAACATCATTAACTCTGATTTTTTCGGTTTGTTTGAGCTTTCTTTTCACTTTCTCATCGTCTGAATTCCCGTAGACTGCTAAAAGGTTATATCTTTTTTCTATTTCCTCAAGAAGTTCATTTGATACGAAGTCTCCGGTGTGGATGACCAAATCCGCCTCGTCCATAAGTTCTATAAGCCTAGTGGGTAACTCCAATAGCTTCGTCACATGGGTGTCTCCAGTTGCAACGATTCTCATCAAGCAAATTTATAAAAGGTCTATAAAATCGTTTATGAGATCGATATTCTGGGAAGAAAATGCAGTAAAACTAATCGATCAAACAAAACTTCCAGATAGATTCGAAATCTTGGAGTGTCGTAACATCCAAGAACTTGCAGATGCCATCAAAAGGCTTGCAATTCGGGGTGCTCCTGCTTTGGAAGTCGCCGGAGCTTATGGAATTGCTTTAGCGGCTCACGAAAGAGATTTTAGAGACACTGAAGAGGCTAAAAGCTATCTGAAGAAAGCCGCTGATTTTTTGGCTTCCACGAGGCCTACTGCGGTGAATCTCTTCGTTGGCATTGAAAGAGTCTTAAAAACAGCTCTCAAAGGAGAAACAGTTGAAGATATCAGAAAACTAGCTTTAAAGGAAGCTGAAAAGATCGCAGACGAAGACCTTGAAAGAAACAAGGCAATAGGGAAATGGGGTGCTTCCCTAATCGATGACGGAGACACGATTATGACAATATGCAACGCTGGAAAGCTCGCCACTGTGGGCTGGGGGACGGCTTTGGGTGTTATAAGGAGCGCCGTTAAGGAGGGCAAGAAGATTAGAGTGATCGCATGCGAGACGAGACCATTAAATCAGGGCTCCCGTCTAACGACATGGGAGCTTATGCAAGACGGAATCGATGTCACCCTGATAACGGATGGGGCGGCTGGAATCGTAATGCAAAAGGGAATGGTTGATAAAGTCATCGTAGGGGCTGACAGAATAGTAAGAGACGCTGTTTTCAATAAAATCGGGACATACACACTTTCCGTTCTCGCAAAAGAGCACTCGATCCCGTTCTACGTGGTAGCACCCCTAACAACCTTTGATTGGAACAGGAAGTCCGAAGATGTCCTAATCGAAGAGAGAGATAAGGACGAGCTAATCTACTGCCATGTAAAGTGCAGAAAAAGCTTAATAGCTCCAAAAGATGTTAAAGTCTTCAATCCAGCCTTCGATTCCACACCCCTAACGAATGTTACGGCGATAATTACCGAAAGGGGGATAGTTTGGCCACCCTACGAAGAGAATGTACCTAAATTTCTACGGGATACTTAGCGGTCAGGCAAGCCAAGCATAAATCTTCTCTTTTTATTCCTATGGCTTTTGTCAGACCTTCGAGACTTAAGTAAGCAAGGCTGTCCGCGTTAATCTCTTTTCTTATTTCTTCGATGCTCCTATTTGATGCTATAAGCTCTTCCTTCGTTGACATATCTATTCCGAAGTAGCATGGGGAGATTATCGGAGGACTTCCGACTCTGAAATGAATTTCCTTCGCTCCTGCCATCCTTACCATGTCCACAATCTTACGGCTTGTCGTCCCTCTGACAATACTGTCGTCAACAAGAACTACCCTTTTCCCTTGAACATTGCTTTTCACGACATTTATTTTTATCTGAACTGAAAGTTCCCTGGCGTTTTGTTCTGGGAGAATGAAAGTTCTCCCAACGTATCTGTTCTTTATAAGAGCTTCAAGGTATTCTATCCCAGAAGCTTTTGAGAAACCTATCGCCGATGTCGTCCCGCTGTCGGGAATGGGAGATACTATGTCCGCATCGACTGGAGATTCCTTCGCAAGGATTTCTCCTATCTTATGTCGAACATCGTAGACACATCTTCCATCGATTACGGAGTCTGGTCTTGCAAAGTAAATGTATTCAAAAACGCAGTGGGCTTTTCTCTTTGAATTAGCTATTCTGACGAAATCGATTTCTCCCTCCCGAATTATAACGGCTTCTCCCGGACTTACATCCCTTATGATTCGGGCACCTAAGGCATCGAGGGCACAACTTTCGCTTGCAATAACATAGCCGAAATCCCCCTCTCCGACGATCAGTGGTTTAAAACCCAGGGGATCCCTGAATCCTATGAGTGTATCGTTTAAAGCCATGACGAGAGTGTAGCTACCTCTGAGCATCTCGGTTAAATTCTTCAGGGAATCTGCTATATCGTTTTTGAGTAACTCCTTTGAAAGAATCTTTGCTATTACTTCTGTATCGGAATCCGTGATGAACGCAGAACCCTTGTTCTCTAATTTGCTTCTAAGCTCGTGATAATTCACAATATTTCCGTTATGAGCTATGGCGAGAGCACCCTTCTTTGTTTTCGCTAAAAGTGGTTGTGCGTTTTCTATCTTGCTTTCACCCGTTGTTGAATACCTCACGTGGCCAACCGCAACTTTTCCACGCATCTCGTTTAGTTTTTTTTCGTTAAAGACCTCATTAACTAGACCCATTCCCTTATGGATGTGGATGTAGTCTCCGAAAACCGAGATACCAGCAGACTCCTGTCCACGATGTTGCAGAGAATAGAGTGCGTAAAAAGTTAATCTAGAAGTAATAAGCTCGTCGTGGGAATAAATCCCAACAACACCGCACATTTCAGTAGCTGTCCTTCTTTTTGTTCACCCAATTGTAGCTCCGGATTCTTTTGCTTCTTCCGAATCCACACGCTGCGCAGTATCCCTTTCTCTTATGGAACGAGACTCTACCGCATCTTCTACACTTCACATGGACGATTTTCCTACCTCTTTTACCCATTGCGGCGGTTCCATCAGACATTATATCACCTCACTGAGAAGGCGAAACGAAAACTACGGTGTCTCCTCTAATCACGACACTTCCGAGCTTTCTTACGACTTCTCCCTCCTGAATTTCCTCTGCGTTGAGTAAAACTAGATTCATGTGAATATCGTAGCCGTCGAGGATTCCTCTGAATTCCCTACCACCTTTTAATCTGACAATCACTGGCGTATTCAACGCTCTGTTCAAGACATCAAGAGGTCTTGCCATTTTATAATCCTCCTTTTTTATGAGTTTTGATTAGAGTGTATTTAAAAATATCGTTAATCTCGTATTCTAGTGTGGAGTGTTCACGACTTATCGAAATACAACGCACCAAAAGGGTCCATCTTAATTCGTGAAATTAGGACGACTTAATGAGCCTACTGAAATAAAAGGACATAAATTCATAAACATAAAAAAGAGAAATTATAAATCTAGTTTATACTTTTACCCTTATGCCCGGACCCGGATTTGAACCGGGGACCATGCGGTCTTCAGCCGCACGCTCTCCCGAGCTGAGCTACCCGGGCTTAAATAATCTACTAATCCAAGATATTTCTAATTTTCGGTTGTGATTTTTAAATTTTTTTATACTTTTTTATTAATTCCCAAATCTTTTTCGCTTCTTCTTTAGGATCTTTTGCATTATAGATCGCTCTACCTACGATAATTCCGTCTGCTCCAGCATCTAAAGTATCCTTGATCTCGCCACCTTGCGTTATTACACCAGGAGCAATCAATTTCAGGGAGGTTTTACTCCTTATCTCTTTAATCCTTTCAGGTCTCGTTGCCGGGACGATCAGTCCATCACATCCCGTTTCGTTTGCGATCTCTACTATTTTTTCTGAAACTTTTGCCATAAATTCTCTACCACCCTTACTGCTTAATTCTGTGACCACATAGACTTCGCCGTCATATCTCCCGGCTACTTTCTTAACAGCTTCGATAACATCTTTTCCAACAAACCCATGAGTTGTAACAGCTTTCGCCCTGTTCTCAAAAGCAATTTCTGCTATTAAAGAGCTCGTGTAAGGAATATCGGCAATTTTAAAATCGGCTATCACTGGTTTTATTTTCGAGAGCTTTTCAATGATCCCGATACCTGAAGATAAAACGAGGGGGTAATTGACCTTAATCATGGATATGTAATCTCTAACGTCTGCAGCGATGTCCATCGCTTTTTTCTCATTTAAAACATCAAGGGCAAGAATTAGCATGCCTATGGATGTTTGGCTAAATATTTAAATTTTCTTCCAAATTCCCTCAAAATTTATTATCCGCTACAAAACAACAGAAAGTGGGGGTCAGAATGATTGGAGAGCAGATGCTCAAGTTCCTAGATACGATTGAGAAACAGATAGAGAATCTTAAAAAGAATCTAAATTTTGAAGAGATAGAGCGAGCAATCAACGCAATTCAGAATGCAGAGAAAATCTTTGTCATAGGTGCCGGAAGAAGTGGATTTGTCGCCAAAGCCTTTGCTATGAGACTTATGCACTGCGGGTTCAACGTTTACGTAGTCGGAGAGACCGTTACCCCAAGGATCGGAAAGAATGATCTACTCATAGCAATTTCAGGTTCTGGGGAAACAACTTCTGTCGTGAATATCAGTAAAAAAGCAAAAGAATTAATCGAGTCAAAACTCTTAGCTGTGACATCCAATAAAGAATCAACATTAGCTAAGCTCGCTGACATAATCCTGTATATCAAGGCAAAGATAAAAACCGAGAAAGATGAAGAGTTATCGAAAATCGCCCCCTTAGGGACAATGTTCGAACTAACGGTTATGATATTCCTCGATGCTCTAATAGCTGAGCTTATGAGCTTAAGAAATCTGACCGAAAAAGATTTGGAAAATAGGCATGCGATTCTTGAATGAGGTGGTAAGGTGGAGGATCTCATTATCAGGCTGAGCAACGCCCATGGAATCGCAGGATACGAAGACGAAATAAGGGAGATTATTAAGGAAGAGCTTGAAGATTTCGTTGATGAGATACGGGTGGATAAGCTTGGGAATATAATTTGTATTAAAAATGGAAACGAATTCAAAGAGATGATCGCAGCACACATAGATGAGATCGGCTTTATGGTAAAATTTATTGACGAAAACGGATTTCTCAGGCTGACCCCCATTGGTGGATGGTTCTCCCAAACTGTTCTGAATCAGAGAGTTGTTCTCCATACGAGAAAGGGGAAAATATACGGCGTGGTGGGATCGAAGCCACCCCATTTCATGAAAGAGGATGAAAAGAGAAAAATCATTGAAATAGGAGATATGTTCGTAGATATAGGTGCAAACAGCAGGGAAGAAGCAAAAAAGATGGGTGTCGAAGTGGGAACTCCCGTAACAATAGACAGAGAATGCATCAGAATCGGGGACAAGTTAACGGGCAAAGCTTTCGATAACAGAGTTGGAGTTGCTGTAATGATCGAGGCTATAAAGAATACAAAAAGTAAAGCAACAATTTATGCAGTTGGGACAGTCCAAGAGGAGGTTGGGTTGAAAGGAGCCCGCGTTTCGGCATTCGAAATCGAACCCGATGTTGCCTTGGCGATTGATACTACACCCGCAACAGATCATCCCGGTGCAGAAAACGTTAAGATCGATGTGAAAATCGGGAAAGGACCCGTAATAACGGTAGCGGACGCTTCTGGAAGGGGGATTATAGCTCCGAAGAGTGTTCTCGACTGGCTTGTTGAAACAGCCGAGAAAAACAAGATAGAATACCAACTCGAAGTAGGTGAAGGAGGAACGACCGACGCTACGGCGATCCATCTAACAAAATCCGGTATTCCAACCGGCGTCGTAAGTGTTCCCGCTCGCTACATCCACACACCGGTAGAGGTTATTTCGATAAAAGACGCAGAGAAGACAGCGGAACTTGTTGCAAGATCGCTCGAAACTGCTAAGGATTACTTTTTTAAATCATGACGTAAGATTGTTTAAAAATGACCGTAAAAAAACTGCTTGAAGAAATTCAAAAAGCTTGTCAAATCGCTGTTGAAAATCGCCATAGGTACGGAGTATTTTTATGTTCCAAGGAGATAAACGATAGATTGCTGAAAATAGCAAAGAGAGTCTACAAGACTCATTTGAAAACGATTGGAAAAAAGGAAAACAATCTTCTGATTGTCGGAAGGGGTTACTTTCTTGAATTAGCTGAAAAATATTTTGAGGGCAAGTTAATGCATTATAGAGAATCCGCATCAGTTTTGGGAGAAACTTATGACAGTCTGATCATCGATCTAACTGAAGGTTTTCATCCGAATGACCTCGGGATTATAATCGAGACAATTAGAGAGGGTGGAATAATAATCGCCCTGTCTCCTCCCATAGATGCTTGGTGGAATCTTAAGGGAAAATGGCACGAAGATCTAGTTAGCGAACCCTATACGGTGGAGGATGTAGTTCCGAGATTTTACAGACGATTCATTAAGAAAACACTAACTGCCGAAGGTATTATCATATTTGACGCCGATAAGAGGGAGATAATCAAAGAATACACTTTCAAAAAAGTTATAGAACCGAGGGAGGAGATAGTAATTCCTGAGGAGAAAAAAGAGATCAAAAGAAAGCTTTACAAAATGTGTGCCACTCAGGATCAGGTAGAGGTTCTTCAAACCTTTGAAACCTTCTTTGACAAAGAAAAAGAGACGAAAGCTGTCGTTATTACAGCAAACAGAGGCAGAGGAAAGACAGCTGTCTTAGGAATCGTAACGCCGTACCTCATTTCAAGGATGGAGAGGGTGCTGAAGAGACCAGTTAGGATACTTGTGGTCGCCCCGACTCCTTATGCTGTTCAGACTTACTTTGAATTCCTGAAAAAAGCTCTCGTAAGGCAGGGGATGAAAATGTTCAGCGTGAAAACGAGCGGTCCCAACATCACGGTAATCAACAGCAAATACGCCCGTGTCGAATACGCGGTTCCGCGTAGAGCAATGATTGAAAAAGATTTCGCAGATATAATCATCGTCGATGAAGCGGCCGGAATTGATGTTCCCGTCCTCTGGAAGATTGTTGAAGGATGCAGATACGTTATATTTTCTACAACCATACACGGATATGAAGGGACGGGAAGAGGATTCGCCATAAGATTTCTAAAACGACTTGAGAGTGATGAAAATGTTGAGCTCGTCAAAGTCCACCTTGAAGAACCGATCAGATACGGTAAGGGCGACCCCATTGAGAAGTGGCTTTACGATGTTTTACTTCTTGATGCACAGCCAGTAGAGCTTGATGGAGAAGATTTAAAAGCTATAGAAGAGAAAAAGTTCGAATTCGAAGAAATTGATAAGGATAAACTAATAGAAAACGATGATCTTTTAAGGGAGTTTTTCGGGATCTATGTCCTCGCTCACTACAGAAACAGACCTTCCGATCTAGTAATTCTTTTAGATATGCCAAACCACATTCCGCTGAGAGTAAAGGTTAACGGAAAGACGGTCTGTTCTCTGCATGTTGCGATCGAGGGAAACATGGATGAAGAGACGATAGCGAAACTTTCAGAAGGCTATAAGCCGAAAGGACAAATAATCCCAGATCTGATTCTCAAGCATTACTGGGATTACGATTTTCCGAAACTCGTAGGTATCAGGATTGTCAGGATAGCCACTCATCCATCGGTGATGAATAAAGGAATCGGAAGCTTCGGATTAATGAAGCTGATTGAATGGGCTACCGAAAAAGAACTCGATTGGGCTGGTAGTGGCTTCGGTGTCTCACCAGAACTTTTAAATTTCTGGATGAAAAACGGATTTATCCCCGTCCACATCACTCCTCAGAGAAACGAGATCTCTGGGGAATACACCGTTATCGTTTTAAGACCGTTAAAAATGCATATTTCATCGAAGATTGACGAGATAAATGCGGAATTCGTTAGAAGAGTTGTGGAATATCTGAGCGATGAGATTAGCGATATTGAGATTGAGACCGCCAATATGTTACTGAAAAGTCTAAAAAAGGACTGTACCTACTACGAGCCGGTTATCGGGAAGGTGGAGAGAAAGAGAATGAAAAAATACTTCCAAGGACAGAGTCTTTACGAATACATATCAGATATTGCGAGGCCTCTCGTCAGGTATTACTACTTGAGAACTGACAAAGCTGAAATGGATGAAAAAGAGGAAAAAGTCCTGATAGCGAAGTGTCTCATGCTCAGAGATTGGAAAGATATTGACGATCCAAAATCCTATAAAAGATTACTAAAAGCTTTAAAAAAGGTTTGGGAGTGGTATCATGGAACAAAAGAGGATTAATTTCGACTTTGAATATGTTGAGGCGATAATACAAGGAAAAAAGATAACGACAGTAAGAAAAGGCATCAAAAGATATCCGATTGGAAGAATTGTTGAACTGACAGTCGATAACAAACCTTTTGCTAAAGCAAGAGTCGATAAGGTCGTTGTTAAGAGAGTTAAAGAATTAACTGATGAAGATGCTAAAAAGGACGGATTTAACAGTAAAGAAGAGCTTATCGAAGCTTTAAAGAAGATTTACGGAAGCATTAAAGATTCCGAGTTTGTTACGATCGTTCATTTTACGCTAGTCTAACGACATCTCCGTCTGAGAGGCAGAGGTGATCCATCCCCCTAGTATGTCTTCGATTAATGTTATCGGGCTTGGTTAGAATGACTCAAGATTAGCTCTAAAATATCGAAAATAAACAGTTTTCGTAGCTTTTACATGGAACTTTTTTCCTTGGATTTCGCTTCTTTGTTAGAACAAAATATTTAAAAATAGTGAATGATTACACTATGTCAAGCCGGGGTTGCCGAGTGGTAAGGCGGTGGCCTGCTAAGCCACTGGGCTCTGCCCGCGTGGGTTCGAATCCCACCCCCGGCGTCTTAGATTCGGTTTCTATGTTCTCTATTTCTCGAACAAATTAACAAAAACTATCTATCACCGAAAAGCAAAAAGTTTCTAGATGGTCCTAAAAGACAAGATTTTAAGGTTGATTTCATTAAGAAACAAAAAATCTTCGAGTCATTCAATCTTTCCGTAATTCCATCTCCGAAGCTTCTTTCTATCCTCGGGATTGTGATCGGAGTTGGAGAGAGAACTCTTTAAGGTGTTAAAACCAGCTGTTTCTTAAACAATCTTAAGAAGAGAACGGTTAAATTCATATAGTAGTAGTTGTATAGTATCTAGTGGAGGCTCCCGAGGGGATATTATGGAGGATACAATAGGTTCAAAACCAATAGAAGATTTAATCCTAAGATTAAGGCAGCTTGAAAGAGAATATGAAAGATTAAAAGAACTTTGCAGAAGGCTTGAAGATGAGAAAAGATTTGTGGAATCTGAAAGAATTAGATACGAAAGAGAAGTTAGGAGATTAAGAAGTGAAATCGAAAGATTAAGATCACCACCTCTCCTCATAGGAACTATAACAGATGTTCTTGAAGATGGTAGAGTTATTGTTAAAAGTTCAACCGGCCCCAAATTCCTTGTTCACGTATCTCACTCCATCCCTCTAAATGAACTGAAACCCGGTGCTAGAGTAGCCCTAAACCAGCAGACTCTTGCGGTTGTTAGTGTCCTCCCGACACCGAAAGACCCAATGGTTTACGGATTCGAAGTTGATGAAAAACCAAACGTCAGATACACTGATATTGGAGGTCTTGATAGGCAGATCGAAGAAGTCAGAGAGGCTATCGAGCTGCCACTGCTCAAACCGCATCTGTTCGAAGAGGTTGGTATTGAACCGCCAAAGGGAGTTCTGCTCTACGGTCCTCCGGGAACAGGTAAGACTCTAATCGCAAAAGCGGTAGCAACTGAAACCAACGCAACTTTCATAAGAGTTGTCGGGAGCGAATTCGTCCAGAAATATATCGGAGAGGGTGCAAGACTCGTCAGAGAAGTATTCGAATTAGCGAGGGAGAAGGCACCGACAATCCTATTCATAGATGAAATAGATGCCATAGCTGCGAGAAGGACAAATACCGATACAAGTGGCGACAGAGAAGTCCAGAGAACTTTAATGCAACTCCTTGCCGAGATGGACGGATTCGATCCTCGTGGTGACGTGAAAATCATCGGAGCAACGAACAGAATCGACATCCTTGATCCTGCTATACTAAGGCCGGGAAGATTCGATAGGATAATTGAGATACCGCTCCCCGATTTCGAGGGAAGAATCCAGATATTCAAGATCCATACAAGGAGGATGAAACTAGCAGACGATGTCGATTTCAAGAAACTCGCCGAGACGACGGAAGGTGCAAGTGGTGCCGATATCAAAGCGATCTGCACCGAAGCTGGAATGTTTGCGATAAGAGAAGAAAAAGCCAAGGTTACTTTAGAAGACTTTGAAAGAGCAGTGGCAAAAGTCTTAAAGAAAACAAGCAAGCCTCTAAGCTTTGATATTAAGGGCGTAATGTTCATCTAGCCCCTCGGGGGTCTTCCTTTATCCGTTGTTTCTTAAGTTACTTAAATAGGCATCTCAATAAATGGCTCTGTAACACAAAAAATTTTTCGACAATTGCTATTTTGGGTCGTTAAACTTAATTCAAAACAGACTGTTCTAAAAGAGCAGGCATGAAAGAATTACATAAACGGACCCGGCGGGATTTGAACCCGCGATCTGCAGCTTAGGAGGCTGCCGCCTTATCCATGCTAGGCTACGGGTCCCCAGAATTTTTTGAGACTTTACGAAATATAAATCTTCTGCCTATATTTTTTGACGCTTCGATTTTATCGGAATTCTTCTCGTATAGCCACAGTTTAGGCAGGTTATTCTAACAACACCCTTACTAATTCTAACCCTAACTCTGTCACTTTTGTAAGGGTAGTGACATTTCTTGCAGAATCTGTATTTCCTTTTTTTTAGCCTGATTCTGTATTTTAGAGAGATTTTTCTAGCAAGTTCGATATATCTCCTAGCCAATTCATAATCTACGAGCTTCACTTTATTTGCCCTATCGAGTAGATAATTAACTCTCTCCGCGGCGATCTTTTTTTCGAGCTTCTTTTCCCTTTTGATAGGCATGCTAATTGATATTTTAAGAAAAAATATAACCTTTTTTAAGCGATAAACTTAAATTCATATTCTCCTAACATAGTTCTGGGGCTCGTGGTCTAGCGGTTATGACGCTGCCCTTACGAGGCAGTGATCCCCGGTTCGAATCCGGGCGAGCCCATAGCCCCGTGGGGTAGTGGTCAATCCTGCCGGACTCTGGATCCGGCGACGCCGGTTCGAATCCGGCCGGGGCTATATTTATTCTCAATTCAAACGCATTTTATCCTCTGGTCACTCTTACAACGGCACAAAACAAAAACTTAATTACTCTATGATCCCAAATATAACTGATGGAACTAAAGGGATTGCATTGTGCGAGGTGCGGTAGCGAATTTGATATAAACATAGTTAGGACTACGGGATACAGTGGTCCCATTCATCTTCCCAATCTATACTGCCCGTTTTGTGGGAGCAGAAGACTAATAAAAAAGAGAGGTATATTCTTCGGTGATCTGTAATGGAAAGAGTAGAAGAATATCTTGAAACGATATTGGATATCCAGAAAGAGGGAAAGGTAGCAAAGACAAAAGAGATAGCCGATAGGTTAAATATCAAGCCCTCAAGTGTCACAGAAATGCTGAATAAGCTGAGTGAGATGGGTTACATAGAATATCAACCGTATAAAGGGGCAACACTCACAAAAAAAGGATACATAGTTGCGGCAAGAATAAAGAGAAACTATCAGATATTCACGAAATTTTTTAAAGAATTTTTAGAGATCGAAGATGAAGAAAAAGTGCATGAATTAAGTTGCACTCTCGAACACATTGTCGATAATGAAGTAATCGAAAAGATATGCATCTTGATTTCCGGTAAGTGCGATGTGTGTGAAAGTTGTGATAAGGAGTTCATTACATTCGATATTGCGGAGGACGGAAAATACAAGGTTGTTGTAGCGCCACATCAATTCGGAAAAATCGGAATTTCACCAAACAGAGAGATTAAAGTTAGAGAAGGCAAGATCATTGTGGAAAGTAACGTTCTCGAAATAGATGAAAAATTAAAGAGATTTATTCTACTCAAACCTCTATAGCACCGTTATTCACAACAAGATTTGTGGCAAAAGATATTGCCGATAACCCAGTCTCTCTGCATACCTCAATCGCCGAGTCAATTATAGCCGCTTTTGATGCGATGAGAGGGATACCAGCTCTTGCACATTTCTTCGCAACACTTCCAGTAATCCTTCCCGTGATCACCATAAATGATTTAGAGAAATCGAAACCCCTTTTATAGGCGAGTCCTATAGCTTTGTCAATCGAGTTGTGTCTTCCCACATCATATGCTCTGAGATACTCATCTTCGCTAACGATTATCGCGGTGTGGTAGGCTCTAGTTTTTTTGTAATAATCGGTGTCCAAAAGACCAATAAATCTTTTCACGTAATCTATTTTAAACTTTATCTTTGGGGTAATCCTCGGAAGTAATGGTGTATATCTTTCGGCTTCAAGAATGACCGTATACCCGTTGAGGATAACTTTCGGATTTTTTGATAGACCCTCAGATATCGCAAATCCGATTACGAGTTCCTCAAGATTTTCAGGAGTGCAAGGTAGTATTATTTCTTTGTTGTTCATTTTGATTTTCAGTTCAATTTCTCTGGCGATCTCGAGAGGATCTCCGATTTGGATAATTTCCATCGAAAGATTGTTAAAAATCTGAATAGAAATATCTTTCGATAACTTTCAATCCTCTTTTCATCGAGGGATATACTCGAACAAAATTTGAGTTGATTAGGGTTATATAATTTTTTCTCTTGAAATACTTTTCTCGAACACATGATTTTGATCGAAAGCTTTAAAAAGAAAATTCAGATTGTTCGAGAAAAAATTTATAAAGTCTCAAAAAATATCCAAATTACCAACAACTAAAATCACAAAATGTTCGAGTATTATAAAATCTGTAAAATATTAAATACACAAAATCTAGAAAATAAAGCAACTTTCCATCAATCGGCAAAGGACAGTCTGAAACTTACGGTCAATAAAAATCGCTAGTAAGAACTTGAATCTGGGCTTGGGGTGATCAAAAGTATTAATCACATGTATGATTCTAAACCCAGAAAATTAAATACCAAAGTTATACAGCCTAAATTTCTGAACCCTAGCTTTCTTATTCTGTGTTTGCTGGAATTTTTATTCATTAACCAGTCTACTCCTTTTTTGAAACCATTTATGATTTGCTAGCACCACTGACGCCTCGATTTGCCTTTCAGGGATCGACCAGTATTTCCTTAAAAGTTTATCTTTCTCCTCCGAAGAAACCAATCGAAAGCCGTGTTTTTCATAGAAACGAATTGCCCAACTAGCATTTGCCCAAGTGCCAATCAACACTGGCTTATTCGTTTGCTTTAAAAGATGGGATAGCAGTTTTCCTCCTATTCCTTGATTTTGTCTAGCGGTTTTAACATAAGCATGTCTAATAAGGGTTACATCTTTTACATCTTGAATTCCCATTACACCTAAAAGCTCATTGTTTTCTTCATATCCCCAAAATTTTACTCCAGCATCGATCTCTTGCTTTAGCTCATCCTTTGTCATATATGGCTCCTTATATAGGTCTTCGGGGATAACACCCTTGTAAGCCCTAGCAGCATCGTTGATAATCTCATAAATTGCCTCAAGGTCTTTCTCATTACAAGGACGAATCATGTAAGCTCATCATTAGATAGATATAAAGCTTTTTTGTGGTTTGACTAATGCTTCAAATCCTTTTGAATTTGCTGGGAAAGATCATACGGTTGCTAATCTCATTTTCTATCTCCCTCCTAGAAGGAGTTTCAAAATGTGCTTAAGAGAGGCCGTTGCTACGCATACGTACGTATCCGCTGCACCATAATACAGGTATATCGTATCGCCCCTAACCACTGCGCCACATGGGAACACCACATTCCTCACATAGCCTTCCTTTTCATAGTACGCAAGAGGTTCGAGCAGATAGCCAGTAGTTCTAGCTATTACATTTTCAGGGTTTTTTATGTCGAGAAGGACTGCCCCAACCCTATATACGTTGTCGGCCGAAACTCCGTGGTAGAACATAAGCCATCCGTAGCTTGTTTCGATGGGCGGTGCTGCTAAGCCGACTTTCTTGCCATCCCACATGCCAACCCTTGGTGTTATGAGCTTAAAACCCAAAAGCTTATCAGGATCTATAAACTCCAGTGAATCAAGGTAATCATAAACAATATTTATACCCCCAAGTCTGTGGATGAACATGTATTTGCCATCTATAGGTTTGGGAATTATGCAAGCGTTCTTGTCGTCTATTCCCCTAGGTGAAATCAACCTAGGTTTCTTCCATTTCCAGTTGTAGGCTAGGAAATCGTCAACTTTTATGGATGTAAGGGCAACCCTCGGTGGATTGACGTTGTCATAAGCTGTGTAGAACATATACAACCTGTCACCTATTCTAACGATCCTGGGATCCTCACAGCCCGAATGACCGGGGATCAACTTCATTTCAAAGGGTTCCCTTGGAACATATATCGGCTCCTTTAATCTTTCATCGATATTGAAGCCATCTGTTGTAACAGCTAATCCTATGGTAGAAGTTTTATCACTCGATAGGGCTCTGTAGAGAATGTATATTCTTCCTTCAAGTTCAATTGCTGCAGGATTAAACGTTGCAAGACTTTCCCAATCGTGTGCAGGATTTGGTTTGATTATCGGATTTCCATGATATCTTACGAGTGCCGGTGTCGCCTTGGCCCTCATAACATCCATAATCTCTCTCACTTTAGCTGTTGCCAAGCAGCATGTTGTATCGGCTGCTCCATAGTAGATTTTCAGTTCTTCACCCTCGAGCACCACAGAAGTTGGAAAAACAACTCTGGGTACATGTCCGTAATATTCGTAAAATTCTTCAGGTACCATGAAAGGATAGTCCGTTTTGGCTAAGACTTTCCTCGGATCGTTTAAATCGAGCAAAAGTGCTTCAACACCGAAAACTCGGCTTTCAGAATCATCCGCAAAGTAGTTTTGAATGTATGAGTAAACAAGCAACCAGCCATCCCTTAGCTTTACCGGAGGCGCTCCAACCTCTATATGATCTAGCGGGCTTCTCTTAGGATCTGGAGTCAGAACATGGTCTTTAAAATTTTTATACCACTCTTCCATTTCACTATACCACAGTGCGGGATCATCTCCGAGTTGCACGATCCCGATATAAGCTGGTGGCTGGTCTGTGTGGACGGTTAAAACAGCTGTGAGTTTTCCATTTATGCGCTCCGGAAAAAGTGCCATGGCTTTAGCGTTAAATGGTGTAACTAAGTATTTTGCCTCAATCGTTTCTAAATCTCTGCTGATGGCAACACCGACCCTGATACCTTCCGCCCTTGGAGGCATTGTAGATATAGCAGTGTAGAAGATGTAATACTTTCCGTCGATGTATGTAACTCTCGGGTCCTCACATCCAAATTTTTCCCATTCCTCTTCTGGAAAAATGAATCTTCTCCTGTTTGAGAAATTTACGCCATCATCGCTTGTTGCTATACCTATTGAGCTAAAGCTGGATCCCTGTTTTTTGAGTAGATCCGAAGAGGATATTGCTCTATAAAGCATGTAGTACGTTCTGCCTCTTTTAATTACACATGGGTTAAATACAGCATACGCTTCCCAAGCCCTTTCACGGGTAGGAGCTAGAACTGGATTGTGCTCAAATCTTCTCATGAACACACCTCTTTAAGTTTGTTGTAAACATTATTAAGATTATGATGAATTTAAACACTTCGTTTGTGATAAATGATTATCAAAAAGAAAGTTTACTCCAAAGTTTTGCAGACGGTGAGCCATCAGCTATGGTCGAAAATCAAGGCATTAAAAGGGGCTCAAAAGAGTTGATCGACTCCACACAACAATCAGTCAGACTTTAGAATTGACCGAGGGGATTTACCAAAACCGGCAGTAATAGATGGGATTCTGAGGTCCGCAGAGAGTCTCTACTCTTCATGATCCCTCACAGGGTAGTGGGCAAGTTCTCTTGATGTGGGATTTGGACAAAAACTTTAAGCTGATTGTCAAATTACATAACTATATGCTTGAAAAGTATTGGGGTAATCCAATTCTCTCCCCAAGCAGCTACTCTTGGGAATCTCTCCAAACATTCAATAGTGGAGCAATCCTTCTGAAAGGTAGAGTTCACATGTTATACAGGGCGATTGGTGACGATTACGTTTCAAGATTTGGATACGCATCATCAGAGGATGGATTCAGGATCGATGAAAGATTTCCTAAACCTGTCTATGAAAGATTTTCTACCACAACTTCATTCGAGTCCTTCTCACCATCAGGCGGCGGTTATTACGGTTGCGAAGATCCAAGACTCATAGAGCTTGATGGCAGAATTTACGTAACCTACACAGCATTCGGTCCTGAAGAATTGAAAGTTTGTCTGACATCCATCAGCGTTGAAGATTTTCTGAACAAAAAATGGAAGTGGAGTTATGAAAAACCTATAAGTCCACCGGGAGAAATTCATAAGAACTTCGTAATATTTCCGGAAAGAGTAGATGGGAAAATTGCTATTCTGCATGCGATTTCTCCGAAGATATCCATAGCCTACTTTGACAATCTAGAATTCGAGTACGAATATGTGGAAAGTCAGTACCAACCGGTCTCCGGAAACTGGGAGGCTGTGATAAAGGGATGTGGTCCACCTCCGATAAAAACTGAGGAAGGGTGGTTGATATTTTACCACGGAATAGACAGAAAAGACGGTAATTACAAAATTGGAGCAATGCTTCTAGACCTAGAAAAACCCGAAAAAGTGTTATGCAAGTCAAAAACACCGGTTCTCTCACCGGATCGCTGGTACGAGACAACCGGTCACAAACCCGGAATTGTCTACACCTGTGGAGCCGTCGTAAAAGATGGGAGATTACTCCTCTACTACGGTGCAGCAGACACATATGTATGCGTCGCCCACGCATGGTTGGATGAATTCCTATCATCGTTAAGAAGAGAAGCTGATTAAATCCAGTCAGTCAACAAAAATACTATGCTTCCGAAGTTCGTGCTTCAGGAGCCAAATCTTGTTAAGAAAAGTTAGGGTGGAGAATAGATAGCAAAAGGGTAATAAAAAGTGACAAGAAAATAGTAGAATCTCGGGTCTTCCAAACATTATGAATGTGTTCACAGATCTCATTCCTAATTTTTCTCACCTAAAAAATTAATCAGTTAATCTATCACTCATAACAAACAATTCTCCGTTAAGCACACAAATAACCCTGTTTTTCGGAAGCTCAACCCAGTTCTCACTTGTGAGCTTCTGCGTTGAAATCAGAATCGCTCCTCCGTACTCTTTCTCCCTCCTCAGCATGTACATCCTTCTGTGATTGCAGAAGGCGAATAAAGCGTTCGAGTCGGAGAGAAGGTAATTGAGAGCACCACCGTAGGTTTCGAGCAACTCTTCGGTGGCATATTTCACTGCGGGACAGATCCCCCTGAATCTACCTCCCCGCATGTACTCGGCAATCTTGTCAATCATGAAGGAGAATGCCCTTGCGGAATCGTTGTTACCATCAACACGGCTCGGGTAATCTATGTCTATCGTCCCGTTGTGGGCAAAAAGCCAGTCTCTGTTTAAATACCTGTATCTGAATGGGTGGCAGTTTTCAGGACAGACATCTCCACTTGTTGCGAGCCTTATGTGTGCAATAATAACGTTGCTTCTGGCTTTCTGAACTGTACGTCTGAATGTCTCGCTGTAATTTGGATCATCGATGTTTCTCACAACTTTTGCATGAGTGCCTACATAGTAGCCAACACCCCATCCATCCCAGTATGGGCTGTGATATCTGGCAAAAAGCGGTAGGCTGAAGGCAGCCCTATCTTTCCTGTTACAACTCAAACCGAATAATTCGCACATATTACTCTAACCTCCCCTTAACTAATTTCATCTACGAATGTCCTAACTGTAGTATGGTAGCTCTGTTCCGAATATATCTACCTTTCCAATATTTAACAAAAACTATATATTTTTGAAATCCCAAATAAGCCCATGAAAGAAGAGAAAATAATCAAACAACTCTCGGTTTTTGCTGAAAATAAACCCGGAAGGCTTGCAGCGGTTACTGAAAAGCTTTACGAGAACGAAATCAACCTAAGAGCTTTCACGATAGCTGAAGCGGGAGACTTCGGTAGTCTCAGATGAACCCGGTAGCCTCTACAAGATTGCAAAAGCCTTAGGCGACGTATGCTTTCGCATCTGGAGAACATAGAGCACTCATCATTTTAAGAGTCGACAAAATAGAGGAAGCTATTAAGACTCTCGAAAGGAAGGGTGTTTTATTCAAAGGAAAAATCGAATGAAAGTTGCGATTTTCAGACCAATAGAATACATCAAGGAGACTGAAGAAAAACTCAGAAAAGCGGGATTCGATGTAGTTTCGGCTCCGATGATCGAGATACGAGAGAAAACCGTAAGGGTAAGGGATGCCGATTACACGATAATAACGAGCAGAACTGCAGCTAAGATTGCTTTAAAAAAGGGTTTAATTCGTGGCAAGATCATCGCAATAGGGCCGAAAACGGCTGAACCTCTAAAATCTTACAACGTCTTAATACCGTCAAAATACGATTCGGCTACTCTTTACAGAGAATTTGCTGATTTGCTAAGGAACAAAAAGGTAAATCTCCTTAGGAGTGATAGAGGGAGTAAAATCCTCTTAAATCTATCTGAAATATGTGACCTAAGGGAGTACAAACTCTACGAAATCGTAAAGGTAAAAAACGATAGCACAAGAAAGATCGTCTGGGAAATTGCCGAAAAAAAAGTAGACGCCGCCGTTTTCTCAAGCAGAATGATCGTGGAAAGTTTTATGGAAAACGCAGAGGATATTGGAATCATTGAAAGGGTTGTTAAAAGCTTAAATGAAATAAAAACAATAGCAATAGGTCCGCCTACAAAGGAAAAACTCAGTGAATATGGAGTAGAACCTCTAATGCCAGAAAAATATGATTTTGACGGAGTTATTGAGCTTCTATCTTCGATTTGAACTGCATCTCGTAGATTCTCGCTACCCTTTCTATCGTGTCAGCTTCCTCCACACTTTTATCATCCCTTAATCTGACGAATCTTGGAAATCTAAGGGCGAATCCGCTCTCGTATTTCGGGCTCTTCTGTATCTCCTGATAAGCTACCTCGAATACGTATTTAGGTTGGAAAACGATCTTCTTACCTTCCTGATATTTGATAAGGGGCTTGAAAAGTTCTGTCAGCTCTTCGAGATCTTCGTCGGTAAAGCCGGTTGCTACTTTTCCGACTTTGAGTAGATTTCCGCTTTCATCAATGCACGCAAGTTCAAAAGAGCTTATCAAATTGCTTCTCTTTCCTTCACCCCATTCCCCACCAACGACGACCAGATCGAGAGTTTCCATTGTAGCTTTGTATTTCAGCCAGTTCTTCCCCCTCTTACCGGGGATGTATTTCGATTCGAGATTTTTCAGCATGACCCCCTCGTGTCCTGCCTCTATCGCTTCGTTAAAGATTCTCTTAATCTCCTCGACATCCCTTGTGACTACTTGATCAGCGATTTTGATTATTTCGCTCTCTATGACAGCATCCAACAGTCTTTTTCTCCTTTCTTTTAGAGGTAAATCGATTATCTCATCGCCATCGTAAATGATGTCGTAGAAGTAAACTATCAAAGGGATTTTGGCAACCATTTTCGAAACATCGTATTTTCTTCGGAATCTCCTCAGAACATTCTGGAAAGGCATCGGCTTCCCATCTTTTATCGCAATGACTTCACCATCCAAAATTACTTCTTCTTTTACATTTTTCTTGATTTCACTAATGATCTCGGGGAGAGCTTTCGTAACGTTTTCGAGTCTCCTTGAGAAGATCGTAACCTTGCCGTCACTCCAATGTACTTGAACACGACTACCATCGAATTTCCATTCAACTCCGAGTTCTTTGATTTCTCTGACGGTTTCTTCTAAGCTTTCGGCTACCTGAGCGAGCATCATCTTTACGGGAACGTGGGGAGTTATCTTCAGCTTCAGCAGAGCGGTCTTTCCTCCTTTTTTTGCTTCGACCGCTACCCTTCCATAATCGTTTGTTATCATATAAGCTCTCTCCACTATTTCGGCATCGATTCCGTATGCCCTCGCTATTGCATCTCTTATCAATCCCTCTCCAACGCCGAGCCTCATTTCCTTAAGGATAAGCCTTGTCAGATATCTCGCATCCACCGGAGAACAAGATACATAGAGCTCCGATAAAAGCATAATCTTCCTTTTCTGGCTCCCCTCTCCCGTTAGTCCGCTGATTTCGTCGAAAATCTCCCTAAGTTTTTTTATCGTTAATTCCTCTTGGAAAAGGGAGGTTTGCTTCTTCTTTTTTATTATCTCTTCGGCAGCCAGTCCCAAATCGCCTTTCATCCTTACAAGATCTTCGATCTTATTTCTGGGAACTCCTGTAGAGATTCTCAGAGCCTCGTAAATCAAGCCAACTCCAATACCTAAATCCTTCTCGCTCCATTCGGGATAAATCTTACCCATGAGAAATAGCGTGACGTTATAAAGATCCTCATCATCCTCTATTTTCTTGAAGAAAGCTGCTATTCTTGCGGTTTTTTCAAGTGTTGACGATATCCTCTCAAGGATGTTACAGAATTCCGTAAATTCTCTGAAAGTTAACATAAATGTTTTTAGGTGTCTTAGAATTTATTGCTTTTCCTTAAATTTTTCCCAGCACTCCTTAATTTTTTCTGCAATTTCACCTCTAAATGGGAATTGAAGTTCCGACATCTGGTAGATAACGGATTCGCTAAATGGAATCTTCCCGATAAAGGTCACTCCCTCTTTCTTACACCATTTTTCAATTTTTGAGGACAGCTCCTCGTTGAGATTGAATCTGTTGATGATGACAAACGGCTTGACTTTGAAGTGGTGGCACAAATCAACAATTCTTATCAAATCACTCAATCCCGAGAGTGTTGGCTCTGTGATGATAATGGCAGCATCCGTGTTTGTGAGCGAAGCGATAACGGGACATCCAACGCCGGGAGCACATCCACCCCTTCCTTTTCGGCTATTTCATCAGCCCTTCTTCTCACCTCGGTAACCAATTTCCCGCTGTTCTCCTCTCCCGGATTCAACATCGCATGAATCATTGCTGAAAACGTTGTTTTACCTGTGCTGCCTTTTCCGCTGACGACTGCAACCTTCATGATATCGCCTCAAAAAGATCTTTAAATGTCTTTTCAAGATCTCTCAGAAGTTCTCCTCTTGAGTATTTCTTGGCTATTTCTTTGCTGAACGGAATTCTTGACAGGATTTCTATCCCTTTCTCCCGGCAATATTTTTCTAAATCTTTAAAGGGAAGTCCGTCTTTGTTTATTACGACTCCAAATTTTAATCTCAAATCAGACACAACTTTTATGGCGAGTTTTTTCTCCGATTGTCAATTCACCGTATGTTAGCTTTATATTTCCTCGAATTTCCACGATCTTTCCAGTAACCCAATCGACTTCTGAGATCGCTTTTTCGGGATAAAAGTAGCTACAGGCTCCACAACTATGACACAATTCTGGGAATGGGTGGGCTTTGTCCACAACAATTATCGCGGAATACGGTGCACTTTTTCTCATCTATTTGGGGAACTTTTCTGTAGGCGTTTCTCTCAGTCCTCCCGCCTTTTGTGAAGTGATATGCATTCGGCTCCTCCACATCCAAATCGAACAAATCTAAACCGTTGAAGTCCGCTTTTTTAAGGAATTCGAATTCTCTCAAGCTTTTCGTCATTCCTCACCTTTCCAGTGTTCGTATTTTTTATCCGCTTCTCCTGTTTCCGTATCGTAGATCGTAAAAGTCTCATTTAGGTCTTTCTGGGAATTAGGTTAAATCTAAATGAATTACACTACCGTTTACCACGTCTTCATCCTCTAATGTTATGCTTTTTGTTACATCACCACACTTGATCGTGTATGGCTCTACAGGTTTCGTGGGATAGGTCGTGTTTTGAGCGTATGGAAGAATCAGCGTGTATTTTCCGTCAATTACATCGACTTTTTGCGTGTATTCGAATAGTCTCCCCTGATTAGTTTTTATCGTTACTTTCGCAACGACGTATTCGCCGCTCGCATTTCCCGTCACTACCGCACCCTCAACTCTCTCGAAAATCTTGACGTAACCGCTCGTAGTTATGTTTATCCTCTCTCCAGCGTAAAGATTATTGTAAACTAGCTTATGTAACATTTCAAGAAAACCAAAGTAGCCTGCGGCGGCTCCGCTCTCGAAGACCATTCTGTAGTGCTTTAAACTGTCTCCGTCGAATATGTGCAGGCGAGCTTCCATCGTTTCGTAATAATTCTCGCTCGGGATATTCATCCCCATTATCGGTTGGGCACCCATGGGAATTCTACCGCTCAGAGAGATCCCTATGTTCCCGTTAATATCCTGATAGACGATACCATATCCTCTGTAGTAGATTTGATGTGCCTTCTCTAAACTCCCCTCCGCCCAAACAGCCATCGCGTAGAATTTACCGGTCGCCATTTCAATATCGCTTACGACGTATTTAACATCCAGCTTTTTAGCAATTTCGTCGGCGTAGCTTTCATTGAAAGCCGTGAAGAAGGGGGCAGCTCCCGGAACGTTATTGTATTTGTTCCCTATCCCCTGCTGGAACGGATTCGCTACTGGAATCCGATGAGCTATCGCTGTGATCCAGTGTCCGTAATCCCACCAACTTATAATGCTGTAAACCTCCTCAGGATAGGGATAACGGTCTCCTGGCGGAACTGGCTTGTAAAGTTCATAGTAAAATCCGTCGTAGAAATCTCCGTCTGGCGTGTTGTTGCGCATCCACATAAGGGCTTCAAACCACTGCTGATTTATGCCACCCACGGAGTATTTGCTGTAAGTGTTCGCCTGAGTAAATGTGGGATAGAAGAGTAACAGGACAGCAAGAACCGATGTTATTACTTTGGTAGTACTTACCTTCTTTTTGCTTTTCGTTTTCGTTAGATATGTCTTAAGGTATTCATAGAAATCGAACTTTGTTAGAATTGCATCCAATGTTACAGCGGCAAAAACTGCCGAGACAACACCAAAGTAGTAGGCAAATCTGTTCTGACCGACTAAAGCTACTAGCAATGCAAAACCCCATATCAAAGAAAAAAGATAGAACTTTTCCCTTTCTTTTAAAAACTTATACAGGACGTAAATCATTCCGGGTATTGCAAAGAAAAACGTCATACTGAAGTTCTGCCACGCTGGAAGTAGGGTGAATGATCCCCCCATCGTAAAGAAGGGTTGAACTTCGGCGATTGTTAGGGCACCCCCCGTTGGCTGGACAACTCTGATTATGCTGAGAATATAGTTGAGAAAATCTGGAGAAATAATCGATATGACAGCAGTTATCACTCCAGTAATTAGGATGATCGCAAGAGGGAAGGCAACCCTTTCATTCACTCTGAGATACACTTTCTTTACAAAATTTTCAGTGAGATAGAACAGAATTATCACAACCGCTGAACTTATCAGAACTAAAAGCTGGAATGGAGAGTAACATATCGTGTTTAATCCCGGATAAGCAAAGGAGAAAGGTGAGTATATTACAGCCGCAGTCAGTAGTGCCACAACGCTCAAAATTGTCAAGTTTTTCGTTTTTACTTTGAGGTAATCTCTCAAAAGGTAAACGATGAAAACGTAGACCAATACGAAGAGAACGGCTATGAATCCTGGACCCCAAGTGAGGATGTAGAGAGCTAAGAAAATCCCGCACAGGATTGGATAAATAAAACTCTTCTTATTTTTCAGAATTTCATTCAAGGGAGCATCCCATTTCTTAATGGAATAAACAAAAAGGGCGAAAGTCATAGTCTGCCAGATAACTTCCCATATATGATGGTCGTTGAAGCTCAAAACGCTTCTCGACATTAGCTGTCCCGGTATTATCACGACAAGGAGAGCGGCTATCACACCAACTCTTTTATTAAATATAGAGGATGCGAATATATAGACGGGAATCGGAAGCAGAGATCCGGCAACCGCCGGGATGAATGCTATTACGTTTATTATCTCGACAGAAGTTGTCGCATTAAAAATTTTTGCTAAAATTGCACTAAGATATACCAAAAAAGGTCCAAAGTGGGTGTACGTTCCGTGTGGATAGTTCGTGAAAGCATCAAACCAAATCCTGTTGGGGAAATTGTGGAGAGTTGTTTCAACAAGTCTAAAGTAATACCAAGGATCATTACCGCTTAGTCTCGCACCATCCATCCACGGGACGAAAACGGAATTCCAAGGATTCACGATTCTTAAGTAGAGACCGATGATTATTGCGATTAGGATGAACACGTAACAAAATTTCTCAAAATTCTTCATCGGTTTTTGATTACGGGAACAAAATTTAAATTTTTTTATTTGGTCTAGCATTCATGAGATATCCGACTCATATCATCTTCGCACTTGTTACGATCCTTCCCCTTTATCATTACACGAAGCTCCCGCTGATTTCCTACCTTTTCATAGCATCTTGGGCATCACTTTTACCCGACATCGATCATTCTCAATCGCATTTAGGGAAGTCCGTGTTGTCTGGGATTATCAGAATAACAACAACTCACAGGGGATGGACGCACAGCCTGTTCGGTATGCTGGTCTTTTGCTTTATCTTCACTTTGATTCTACATTTTCTCAAACTCGATCTTGCTTACGCAATCCCGTTCGCTTTGGGATACTTATCTCACTTGATATCAGACTCGTTAAATCCAACAGGAATCAGATGGTTTTGGCCGTCAAAAAAGAGGATAGGCATTGGATTAATAACAACGGGATCTAAAAGAGAGATCTTGTTCAGATATCTCCTAATAATGATACTGGGAATAGAAGTTCTCAAAGAAAGTTTAGGATACTTTTGATGGTCTCAACAGTGTGCTTAACACTTCTCTTCGATTCGATGGAAACTATTTTTGGCAAAAGTCTTAATGCTTTCAGTTTCTTTCCGTTTTGGATTGCCTGAATAAATTCATGTTCGAGTTCTATCCACCAGAACTCTTCCGAAATCTTTTTTTCAAAATTTTCGAGTTCGTTATTCTTAAGACAATCGAAAAAGATTTTCGCCGATTTTAGAGAGGGAGCGTTTCCCTCGCCAGCACCGCTAACGCATCCTATCGCTTCACCTACGCCGTAAATATTCTTCCAAACGATCGGTTTGCACTTAGAAGGCGGAAGTAGCCGTATCTTTCCAACGCAGTTGCATTTGGCTTCCGCATTTTTGAATCCGTAAAGGTTTCTGAGCTCTTTGATGAGTGTCAAAGCTTTCTCTTTGTTCAAATCACCTGCACCTATATGCCACCGTCCGTTGCCAAGGGGAAAAGCCCATGCGTAACCTGTGGAAACCATGTAGATGTAGATGTTTTCATCGAAATCGTGGTGTTCCACGTTTTGAACCGTTGTGTAGATTGCATCCCGTTCGATCTTCGGTAGGTATGCACGGCTAAATCCCGTTGCGTCCACGATTATTTCAGCGTTCTCCTTTTTCAGTTCGAAACTCCACAAATCTTCCATAAGCCTCTTCTTGTCAAGTATAGCTATTTCTCTGTTTTTCAGCTTGATTTTGCCGTTAACTATAACGAATTCGGGTTTTGACAAAAGGTAGTCGTCGACATTGATCCCGATCTCCTTGTAAAGTTCCTTAGTCTCGGAGTAGCTAAATCCCCAAGCACATCTGCAGTCGGGTTTACTTCTAACATCGTAAATCGAGACTTTGAAACCGTTATTGTTCAGGAGATGGTACAGGTAGCTCCCAGCGATCCCTGCACCGTATATCTGAATCATGTTTTTATCTCAATCCGTTCGTATTTAACCGTTCTGTGATTATCAAAAACGCCGGGACTACTGTAATCGCGGCTATCAGACAGAGCAATATGGCAACAAATGATAAAAATCCAGCACTCTTTGCTATCGGAAAGTTCGAGAACATTAAGGCGGAGAATCCGGCTGCCGTCGTTAGGGCTGAGACTGATATGGCTCTACCGATTCTTTCAACCGTTCTCTTAATAGCCCTTGTAACATCAAACTTCTTCCTTTCCTCGTAATATCTTTCTATCATGTGTATAGAGTAATCTATACCCAAACCGATTATTATCGAGTTCAGCGTTATACTCATCATTGTGTGCTTCATACCAAGGGAAAACATCAGGATGTTCATCGTTCCTATGACAACGGTTATCGGTAACAGAGGGGTCAAAGCCTTTTTAATAGATCTGTATATCGCAAGGAGTAAGACAAATATCAGAAAATAACATATCAAAGTTATTCTTTGCTGTCCTTCTGTCATAAGCCTCCCGATTTCCATGTCTAAAACGGGATCTCCCGTTATGTAGAACTCTTTAAACCCAAGAAAATTAATATAGCTTCTGATTTCATTATACGTTCTCACGTAGTCGTCATAATCTTCAAGTTTTGTCGAGATATAAATCGATTTCAAATTTCCAGAATATTCAACTCTCTCAACATTAAATCTCTCCCTTAAGTAGGATTCATCTATATCCTCGCTCGTAACAATTACATAAGTCGATTGACCACCCATAATTCTTTCAAGCTCATTAAAAAGCCTTAAGGCTTCTAAATCCTGAGGGGCATACTTCTTATGCTGTATCTCCATGCCTATCTGGGTGGAGAGAATTACTCCCAAAATCAATAGGATAACGGCTACTGACACAACAGCTCTTGATTTGGATAATGATAAATCCACAAAAATTTTTAGAATTCTCTCTTTATTTTCACCAGAAATCTTTCTGTAATGTTTATCGAAAGATAGAATAGATGGCAAAAATGTTAGTGTTAGAATAAATGCGATTATCAAACCCAATGAGAGTAGCAATCCAAAGTATCCCAGACCGGGAACTCCACTAAAGCTCATCGAAGCGAAACATAAAACACTTGTAAGTAAACTCAGGAAGATAGCCAATCCCGTTTTTCTTCTTGCTATGTTTATCGCTTCATTTATCCCTCTCCACTTTTCCTCTTCATATCTGCTCTGAAATTGGACGGCATAATCTATACACAAACCTATCAGGATTGGCAAAGCTCCATGCGTCAATTCCGTCATGGGAATTCCAAGAATCGGCATCAATCCAAAAACGTAGATAACTGAGAGAATCGATATGAGAAGAGGAAGGAACACGTAATGGGATCCGACAACACTTCTGAATGTTAAGAAAAGTATCAAAACCATGAGCAGTGTTGAGGCCAACATCGTAACTCCTAAGCTCTTTTTCATCTCCCTCTCTATCTCATACCAGAGGAACACGCTACCAGTCTTCTGAACGTTCAACCCCACAGGCTTAGGGACGAAGTTTAGGACTCTCTCAATTTGTTTGGCGATGTCTTCTATTTTCTCGTCGTCTCCTGTTTCGATTTCGATTGAGACAATGGCAAAAGTTTTTGAAAGGAGTATGTATTCAACACTTCCAACGTAGTCTACATCTTTGAGTCTTTTTTTAATTTCTTCAAAGTATCCCAATACCTCTTCGCTTGTTACAGATTCGGATTTCAGAAATAGGAATGCGTTCTCTCTAATTTCGAAATGTTTGGCATATCGGAGGTATTCTGAATAAATTTCGTTATCTTTGCTCAGATATGTTTTTAATCCTCTTTCAAACTTAACATTTGAAGCTGAAAAAATTAGAAGGATCGCCAGTAGAGTTACAAGTAGAATTACCAGCCTCTCCTTCATGTGTGACACCCCTCAACCTAAACATTTCGGTAATCATCAGAAACGCTGGAACCACCGTCAGCGCCCCAATTAGACTGAATATTATCGCTATGAACGATAGGAAGCCAAAGTTCCAGAGCATCGGGAAACTTGAAAGCATTAGAGCTCCGAATCCTCCAGCCATCGTTAAAGCTGAAGTTACTATCGCCTTTCCAGTCTCCTCGATCGAGATTCTAACGGCGTCCTCTGGGGAGTGTTTCTGTCTTTCCTCGGCATATCTCTCAGACATGTGGATCGAAAAGTCGATTCCCAAACCGAGTGAGATCGAATTTATAGCTATGGACATGAAAGTCTGCTTAATTCCTCCTAAAAACATTGTCGTATTGAGAACTCCGATTACCACAGTAATTGTCACAAGTGGGACGATTGCTCTCGTTATTGAACGGTAAGTTGCAAAGAGTAGCAGAACAATGAAACAGTAAGCCACAAGAGTCATCTGGGTCTGACTGTTCCACATAGTTTCACCGAGATGTGCCATAATCACGGGTTGCCCCGTTATGTAATAGCCTCCGTACCACCCGAAGAACTCCACATCCCTCTTAAGGTATTCCGTGAGCTCCACCCTCTTGTCGTGAGTGTCCGCTGTTGTGTAGAGATACAGAGCGAGGGTGTGACCCGACACGTATCTCTTCAGAACGTTCTCCGGAATCATGCTCAAAATCGCAGAAAGTTCGGCATCGTTTTCTGGCAATCTGCCTAAATACTCTTTTACCAACGATGAAAGCGAGTCACACCTGTAGACCATGTCCTCCTTACTAACGATGTAGTTTCCAAGCTCGTTCATTCTTTTAAGCTCCTCAATTCCAACTTCATCAACTGATAAAACGATCGTGTAAACGTACTGCTTGCCCATGATGTCTTCGAGTTCGCTGAACTTCATCATCGCTGGCAGATTCTCCGGGAAATACTTCTTTGTGTCGGTCTCGAGCTCTATCTGGGTGTTAGCGTATGCACCAAAGATTATGATTACCATGGCCAGAGCCAGTATAGTTTTAGGCTTCGAAGCGGTGATAGATGCTACGGAAGTCAAAACTCTCTCTAAAATTCCAATTTCTTTTCTTTCATCCTTTACTTTGATTGTTTCCTCTTCCCTATCCAGCATTTTCAAAATCGCCGGTAGTGAGATTATTGAGAATATGTAGGCGATTATCAAACCCAAAGATATGCTTGCCCCAAAGATCGCAAGTTCTGGGATAAGGGTGGTAGCCATGGACATAAAGCCTATGACTGTTGTGAGCATAGCGAGGATCACTGCTAAACCCGTTTTTGTCACGGATATTACAATCGAATTGTCCCTGTCAACTCCTCTCATTCTCTCATGCTCATACCTGTTCTGAATTTGTGCAGCATATTCGATCGCCAACCCTATGAGTATCGGTAGGGACGAAGATATTACCGTGTCAAGCTTTATGCCGACAATGGGAAGGAGGCCGACTATGACTATTACGGAGAATACAGAAATAATGAGGGGGATGATTGCTGTGTATTTTTTTCTAACGGCTCCGCTGAAGGTTACAGCTAAAAGAACGATCATCGCAATTATCGAAGCCGTTGTAGTCATTCCCGTTTCTTTCCGAGTTGTTTGTGTGACCTGATAGCTTAGGACGGGTGATCCAGTAACCTCAGTCGTTATTCCAGTGGGTCTGTGAGTGAGCTCAACAACCCTTTCTATCTGTTTAGCGAGTTCCACCGTCTTATCGGGATCTGTCACCGTTACAGTTACGGATATAAGTGCGAGTGTTTCTTTAGGAACGAGCTGGTACGCATATAGCTCGGTCAAACGTTTAAGCTGGGATTCATCCTCCGGCAGGATTCCTCCGTTCAGCTCGGAGATTATCGAAGCTGGAGACGTTACACCTCCAACACCGTCGAGGTTCCTCAGACTTACCCCCAATTTGAGCATGTATTCGTAGACTTCCCTGTTTACAACATCGTCACCCTTTATCATTATGTAAACTCCCTCTGCTCTGATCCCGAAGTCCTTTTGATACAGCTCAAGCTTTTTGTAAACCGGATCGCCGATGGGAAACATGTTTTCGTATTCGAGTGATGTGAACTCTGTTTGGGATGCAAAAATTAAAAAGATTACAACGACTAAAACTGTAGCCGAAACAACAAATCCCGGTCTTTCCGCAACGAATCTCGAAATTTTTTCGAGAAAATCTTCAAAACTCACTTCTTGCGCCTCCTTAGGTAGTAAGCAATTGCTACAATAGCTATTATTGCGATCAAAGCAATCGCACTGTAAGGTGGTTTCGGCGGTAACACTTCAATCACGGTCTTTGTAGGTTCACTTATTGCCCATTCACCCTCCAAATCCTTGTATTTAATTTCTAAATTCAATCCGTACTTCTTGGGAGTTGCATCCATATCTACACTGAGCTGAAACTTTACCTCTGTGGATTCTCCCGGTCTGAGTGTTCCGATATATGCTGTGTCGTCGCTTGAGCTAAACGGATCGGTGATTGTCAACCTCGCAGTTGCCTCCTTTATCGTGAAATTTCCGACGTTCTTTACGATGAACGTTATGATTTCGGTGCTTCCGGCGTGGATCTTAGGGATTCCGGAAACTTCGAACTTCATCTTTGGATTGACCCTAATCCCTATGCTTTTTCCATCGCTGTAGAAATATTCATCCATGCTCCTGTATTTCATCTTTATTTCGGCGGGATAGCTCACGGGCTTTGCTTCATCGCTCGCTTTAACTTTGAACACGGCTGTGTATTCTTCTCCGGCTTTGACATCGCCTAAATAGTATTCGGTGCTCAAAACTGAGAGTGGTGGATTCGCCGTAAGGTAAACGCTGACATCCTCGAGATCGGCTGTGGGAGTTAGTGTTACGATCACATCTCCCTTCGCATTGACGAATATTTTGCTTTCCACAGATTTGACAACAAAGTCGGGAGCCTTTTCCACGTAAACACCGAAGGGGACTGGATCGCTTTCTGTAATCTGACCGTATTCGTTCAGGTAAACCGCCTTTACCTTAAAGGTGTAGTTACCTTCGTCCTTAATGTCCGTTCTGACGTAAAATATCGCTTTCGCAGTTTCACCCTGTTTCAGATCTCCAACGTAGTAGGACGGCTGAGATGGCATTGCGGATGCCTTAAAGCCCGAAGGGGTTTCCAAAACGAGGTAGGCATTTTTTCCGATTTTGTTCCCGATATTTTTCACTTCGATTACAAGCTTACCCTTTCCCTTACCAATGATGTTCTCGGCGGATACGTTCACGATCTCGAGTTTTACATCTTTCTCCTTCACGTATACGGGAAGTGTTATCTCTAAGCTTTCGTGATCGTATTGGACTCTGTACCTTTTAGTTAGCATTTCGTATTTATAGGTTACAGTTTCATTAGAGCCAGACACCGTTTTTTGAACGGGAACTGTTTGGGGTGTGTATGTATCGAGATAGCTGAGATAGCTGATTCTATCAAACTCCACCTTCATTTTGAGTTCGTTTTCTCCCGCTTTCGCATCCTCAGAAACTTTAACGATGAACGAAAGTGTCACGGGTTGCATCGGTGGAAGAGCTGGGATAAATTGGGACGGTGTTTTTACTTGGATGTTGTCATCTCCCAAAAGTTCGATTTTAACATTGTATGCTGTGAAAATCATGTCCTCTCTGCCATAGAAGAACATCGCCTCTTCCCTATCAAAGTAATCAACCTTTTTCTTTTCGGCAGGATTATAGACAGTCACGTGGATTGTTATGTAATCGCCTCTCGGTATGTGGTTACTGCCACTTATAAACGCTGTCACTGTTGGTTTGTCTTCGTAACTCAGAGCTGAAGCCTTTGACAGGATTATCAAAAGTATCAAAATGGTGATTAACCTTTTCATCTTTTCACCTGTCGTAGTTGAAGCTACGAAATATATATAAACATTTCGAAACACTATCCAGCGTGGACAAGCTCATAGATGTCCTGAGAGATTTCAGGTTTTCAGACTACGAAATAAGAGTTCTTCTTTGTTTAATTCAAGAGGGAGAGCTGACAGCTTCCGAAATCTCCGAAAAAAGTGGGATTCCGAGAACTTCGGTTTACGATGTCATAAGGAGTCTTGAGAGTAAGGGTCTCGTCGAGTCCTACGGTAAACCAAGAAAATTCAGAACGATAAGTGCCGAAAGACTCGTGGAGATCTTCTCAGCAAAGCTTAAGGAAAGACTCGACGTTCTCTCTTCAAGTCTCAAGGAGCTTGAGAAAAAAAGTAAAAAAGAAGTTGTAGAACTCGTTAGGGGCGAAATTGCCTACAGATTAATCGATGAGATCTTGAGCAAGTCTAAAGAAATCAAAGTCTATGCAATTTCCCTTAACGATGAGTTGAGGAGGATTTTGGACAAAACTAAAGGAAAAAAAGAGGTAAAAGAATTCAAAAAAGGGAAAATAACCCACGGAATTATTTTTGCTGACGATAAAGTAATTATATTCACCGTTAGAGAGGGGGAGCCTTACATCATTTTGGGGTCCGGTGAATTTGCCCGATTCTATCGGGAGCTTTCAGAATACATGAAAAAGAAGAATTAACCTGCCTCAAGTAATTCTATACCGTCATCGGTTAGCTTTAGCTTGCCTTCTTCTTCTACGACAAACCCCTCCTGTATTAGCCAGTCTAGGTTGAACTTCAATTGAAAATCACTTAAATCTAGTTCTTTTTTCAGTTCTTCCCTTGTTTTTCCGTGGATTCCTATTGCCGCCACGATCTGTCTTCTTATCGGACTCATTGAGGCTTTAAACAGTTTTTCATGATGAGCTCGGTCTCTTTCCTTCTCAGCCATATTAAGACTAAATGATTAAATTAATAATGTTTTCGTTACTCATATCTCAGAGCTTCGATCGGCTCAAGTTTTGAAGCTTTCCAAGCCGGATAAAGTGAACTTATTAAAGAAGTAGAAATTCCTACAAAAATCCCCAAAAAAACGTACAAGAGCGATGATGGTTGAAAAACGTATTTTGCCGTGTGAAGAATCATCATGTCGATTAAATATCCTCCCACGAAGCTGAGAGATCCTCCGATAACACTTCCAATGAGACCCAAGATCAAAGCTTCCGTCAAGAAGATCTTCAGGATAGTCTCTCTGTAAGCTCCTATCGCCCTCATCAATCCGATTTCCTTTGTTCTCTCAACAGTTGACATAAGCATTATGTTCAAAATGCTAACTCCGGCCACAAGGAGGGATACCGCAGCGATCGCCATTAGGAATAAAGTGACTCCAGTGAACGCCTCGTTTATCCTCTCTATGATCGTTCTCATTTCGAAAGCAGAGACTTTGTTATCTTTTCTGTTAATTTTGGAGTCCACGTATTTTTTAAAATCATCGATGTATTGCAGATCCTCAATCTTAACGATCACCTGTGCATATTCAATCTCTCCAAAAATGCTTTCGAAATCTTTGGATGGGATTATCACGGCGAAATTTGGATTTATATCGAATCTCGCTTCCCTTTCAATTATCCCCCCGACTCTGAAGCTCTTTCCTTCCACGATGATTTTGGATCCAACTCTTAGTTCCAAGAACTCCGCAATGTTCTTTCCTACCAAACAACCTTTGTAGCTGCCTTTTTCAAGCTTGAAAATCTTTGTATCTTCTTCATCCATTCCGTAAACTGTAGTATATGTTTTTTTGTCTTTGTAGTAGATGAAGGCGGACTTCTTCTTAACAGCGTAGATATTCTCAACGTAAGGAATTCTCCTAATCTTCTCGATTGTTCTTTCATCGATTGAATCGTATCCGTGGATGTAGTTGGGGGTGATTATAACCTCGTCGGCGATATCTTTGAAGTTCTCAAGAATCGTCGCCTTTAGACTCTCACCGAATATGCCTATGGAGCTAATAGCCATTACACCGATAACTATTCCGATTACAGCCAAAACACTTCTAACTTTTGTTCTTTTGAGATTTCTTACAGCAAGCTCGATCAGCATAACTGACCATCCTTTATGTTGATAATGCGATCCGCATAAACTTTCAGCGATGAGTCATGAGTGACCAGAACAACTGTAACCCCCATTTCCTCGTTCAGGTCTTTTATCAAATCCATAATCTGTCTACCGCTCTTTGAGTCGAGATTTCCCGTTGGTTCATCGCATAGAAGGATGGATGGATTATTCGCCAACGCTCTCGCTATCGCAACTCTCTGCTGTTCTCCTCCACTGAGCTCGTTAGGTTTTCTGTTCTCTTTATCCTTTAAACCCACAAGAGTGAGAAGGTATTCAGCTTTTTTCTTTCTTTCCATCTTTGGAATTCCTTTAAAAACCATTGGAAGCTCCACGTTCTCCAGAGCAGTTAGCGTGGGGATTAGATAGTACTGCTGGAAAATAAATCCTATTTTATCCCTTCTTATTTCAGTTAACTGTTTTTCGTTCATTTGGGTTACATCCTCCCCGTCGATTATCACCCGCCCCTTCGTCGGCTTGTCCAAGCATCCGATAAGGTAAAGCAAAGTCGATTTACCGCTTCCTGAGGGGCCCATTATCGCCACAAACTCTCCCCTATCTATTTTCAGGTTTATTCCCCTTAAGGCTAATACCTCGTAATATCCGGTTTTATAGCTTTTGTAAACATCAATGAGCTCTATCATCTTCTTTTCCAAGCAAAAATCACGATTATCAGGACAAAGATCAAGACGATTACGGGAATTATGTGGGTAAATTGTGGAGACCTCTCAGTCGCCGCCGTGAGGCTGTTTATTTCAACAACTTCAGATTCCTCAAAACTTTCGCCCATCTCGTTTTTCCACTGAAGTTTTAAAAGAACAGTTTTTGTCGTAATTGGAAATGTAAATTCGAATGAATCAAAATCGAATGGATCGAGCTGATCGATGTAGTACGTTTTCGTTAAATTCTCGGAAATCGCCGAGATCAAGATATTGTAGGCAACGCTTTTTCCGTTATTGCTGACATCTCCTGTGATTGTCAATCCATGTGCACTAATTTCGGTCTCTATTCCGCTGAGTTTTAATGCGGATTCGTTTAGGACATTAATACTCACGCTCTTAACTTTGCAGTGCTTATAATTGAGCTCGTCCAAGTAGCATGCTGTAAAATTGATTTGATGATAACCGCTTTTTCTCGAACAAAATAGGATCTCGGTTGAGAACGTTTCCTCAGGCTTTAATTGCGGTGCTTGAATCTCATCACTTGAGAGGATTTCTCCTTCGGCTTTTATGCTGATGGAGTAGACGGTATCAGTCCTGAGATTTGTTATCTGAATATCTATTGGGTTTACATCACCGATGGGTGTGTTTAGATATCTTGGGGAGGCGTCTATCAAAATTCCACGGCTCTGAACGTATGTCACATTTATCGTTCTGACAATTTCGTGGTAATTTTTTCCGTTGTAAAATTTTATCTTAAACCTTAAGGGCTCCTCTTTTAAGGGCTCAAACTTGAATTCACCCTTTCCATCTGCAATGCGTATTATTTTTGGATTTGCATCAAAAAGGGGTTCCACAATGATTTCATCAAGCTTTATCGGAGTTGTCACAGAGAAACTAACTTCATTTACCTCGTTCAGGCGGAGAAAAGTCTTGTCTAAAACGATTTCTGGCATGATGTCAAGAACCCTAACAACTATCGGTTGCTTCACAGTCCCATTAAAAGTGTATATGTATGCTGTTAGTGTGTGTACTCCACTCCTTTCTGCTTTTATCGTGAACGGAAACTCGTAACTCGAGCCCGCCGGGATCATCCCAACACCAGAAACACCTGACGGCTCAACATCTATCCCAGAGGGTGAAAATACAGATATCCCGCTGACATAGGTGTCTCGCTGCGGAGTGAATATGATCTTGCAGTAGGCGATGTCGTTCGGCAATAGGATATTGGGATCCATTTCCACTCTTATAACCTGAGCCGACGCTAGTGAGATCACAGCGAACAAAAGAATCAGGAAAGTTAAGTTTTTCAACATAAAGCTGTGTTAGAAGGCAAGTTGATATATTTTATGATATCTATCACTTATAGTTCAGGTGACTCAACAACGAGAATGCTGAAAAACATTAATATAACATCCTTCGGCAATCTTACCGTGTGCTAGCTCAGAAGGTACTCAGAAATGTAATTTACAACAGCTCATCAGTGCTTATCGCAAACGTCGTTGGTGTCATTATAGCGATATACGTTGCAAGAGCTTTAAAGCCGGAGCTGTTTGGAATTTATTCTCTGGCTTTGTCGATTGCTTTCCTTCTTCTAACATTTACAGATCTTGGAATCAATGCAACACTCATAAGATATGTTGCTTATGCTCACTGGAAAAGAGATTACGAACTAGTTAGGGGGTACGTAAGAGGTTTGAGTAAGCTGAAGATTCTGTTGGCACTGGCGGTGTCGCTGGTGTTGTTTATATCTTCCGACGCGTTATCTATCTACGTCTTCCGCAAACCCTTACTCTCTGATCCCCTGAAAGTAACATCGCTCTTCATCTTGTTTTACTCATTATCCGGATTTGTAAACGCCATTTTCAACGCTTTCAACAACTTCAAAGCTAATTTGGTTAAATCTTTGGTTTACGAACTTTCAAGATTATTTTTCGTTGTTCTTTTTATTCTTATGGGATTGTCCGTTGTCGGAGCATTATTAGGTTTTGTGATTGCAAGCCTTCTCACTTTGATAGCTTTGTTCGCTTTACTATTGAAAAGCTACAGATCCTTTGTTTTTGGAAAGATTAAATCAATCGAATGGAAGAGAATTATCAGGTTTACGAGCTATCTAACAATCGGCTCGATCACCTGGGTTGTTTTCGCTTATGTTGATTCTGTGATGATAGGGATGTTTCTACCAGCTGAGGATGTCGGGTACTACAGAGCTTCTTACAACATAGTTGGAGCCATCGCTGGATTAGTGTCTGTTCCCATTGTCATGTTTCCAGTTTTCGTTCAATTGGAGGGCAGAGACTTGAAGAATGCTTTTAACAGAGCCTTCAAGTACAGTGCAATTTTATCCTTTCCAGTTGTGTTCGGATTAATCTCTCTGGGTGAGCCTTTAATCCGATTAGTTTACGGCGTTGATTACTTACCGGCGGTCCCCGTTTTATACATTCTCTCATTTTTGATTCTTTGTTCAGCTTTGGGGTTTTGGGGAGTTATATTTAGCGCGAAGGAAAAGCCAGAATATCCTGTTTACGTTTCTTTTTTTGCAATGATTCTGAATATCGCTCTAAACTACTTTATGATACTGAGATGGGGAATTATCGGTGCGGGAATTGCTACAGTCATCTCCAACTTTGTTAGCTGGATTGTTTTAGCATACCTCTCTAAGATTGTGCTCGACGTATTTCCAAGGATGAGTCACTTGATTAAGCCTACCGTTTCAAGTTTGATCATGTTTTATTTTACCTCACAGTTTAAGCTGTCAAGATTGGTTGATGGTGCTTTAGTCGTTTTAGTTGGAGCGGCGATATACTTTGTAACTCTGTTTCTGCTTAGAGGTATAACGAGAGACGATCTCAAATATATTGGGATAGTCTTAGGTAGAAGTTAGATCCCGTTGAGAGATAATGTTGTTGCTTTAGAGTATAGTTCTCGACGAAAAGGGGATTAAAAAAATGCGGGGGGAGGGATTTGAACCCTCGAACCCCTACGGGACGGGACCCTCAATCCCGCGCCTTTTCCTGACTCGGCAACCCCCGCTCTAAAAATCATTAAAATCAGGATTTATTACATTTGCGGTTTCGAGACTTAAATTTTTTAAACGTTATCACCCAAATCCTTTTATGGGAGATCACACAATAATTGCTATCGGTTTGATTATTGGTTTGCTTTTCGGAATGACGGGAATATCAACCCTGTTTAACTTTATGAACCAAGCTCTATCGGAGACCCAAGAGCAATTAACGAAAATCGGTGCTATCTCGACTTTAGTTCTGTTTGTAATAGCTTTGATTCTAATAATAAAAATTAGAACAATCTCTTCTCTGATAGTAGGGGCGATAATCGGAGCTATTCTCAACACAATACTCGAAATGAACGGAATCCATATAACAAACACGATATTCTCAGTGATTCTGAAAAATCTCGGAATAGCATAAATTTTTTAATTTTTAATGCATTCCTCGATTTATGAAAGCGATAATAATGGCGGGTGGCTACGCCACAAGGTTGTGGCCCATCACCAGAACAAAAGCTAAACCCCTTCTACCGCTTGGAAAGAAAAAAATAATCGATTATATATATGAGAAAATAAAACCTTTCGGCTTTGAGATAATCGTTTCAACGAATCTCAGATTTAAGGATGATTTTGAAAAATGGGCTGAAGATAAGGATGTCAAACTAGTTATAGAAAATACTACGAAAGAGGAGGAGAAACTGGGTGCTGTGAGAGCTCTGTATGAAGTTTCGAAGGATATAGATGATGATATCCTCGTATTAGCTGGAGACAACGTCTTCTCTTTCGGTATTGAAAAGTTTATTGAAAAATTCAAAGAAAAAAAGCCGCTGATAGCACTATACGATGTGGGGGACTTCGATCTCGCAAAGAGATACGGAATTGCTCAGCTTAACGGTGATCGAATCGTATCCTTCGAGGAAAAACCCGAAAAACCGAAATCTACGTTAGCAGGCATCGGTATCTATGCTTTAGACTACGATACAAAAGAGATGCTTGGTGATTACGTTAGAGGTGAGAAAAAAGATAATTTAGGTGATTTCATCAGTTGGCTGATTGATAGGAAAAACGTTTATGGATTTGTTTTTGAAGGAAACTGGTATGATGTCGGAAATCCCGATAGCTATCTTGAGGCGTTCAAGATCTATTTGGAAAACTACATAAGCGACGACGTGAAATTAGACAAAACTTCAAAGATTATCGAGCCAGTCGTCATCGAAGACAATGTCGAGATAAGAAAAAGAAGCATAATCGGCCCCTACGTATATATCGGAAGGGACTGCGTAATCGAGGCTTCGGACATAAGTGACTCGGTAATATTCAGTTCAGTTATTCTGAAAAAAGTTAAGCTATGGAGAAGTATTGTAGATGAAAAATGTGAGATAAGAAATCTTGAGCTAAGCAACTCAATAGTAGGAGGTCACGCTAAAATCCAAAGGGGAGAATGATTGCAATCCTTGACGGATACGTTGACGAACCTTCATGCCTCGGAGTTCCCCCTTATATTGCACCTTATCCGAGATATATAGCGGGAATGCTCGAAGATCTGAAAATCAAATGGATATATGTCACGGTAGATGAATTCAGAAAGAACCCCACGATCTTACAAAAAGCCGATAAAATTATCGTCATTGCGGGGATAGCCGTTCCGGGAAAGTATCTTGGGGGAAAACCGCTCTCGCTCAAAGAGTTAAAGGAGATTTACCCAGAAAAAGATAAAATTCTCGTAGGCCCGATAACCCTTGAAGTCGAAGATCTCCCGAATTACGAGGTGATCAAGTTCCCCTTTGAACACGAACTTTACGAAAGATTGGGTGGCGTTGTGAGAGACAGAACGAGGAATTTCGTCAATAGATTCTCAGTCCTTGGTGCCAAAGTTGTTAAGCAGCACCCAGACTACCCTTACGTTATCTGTGAGATAGAAACTTACAAGGGATGCTACTGGGGGAGATGTTCATTCTGTATAGAGAGGATACACAAAATCTCAATGCGTGATCCCCATGCCGTGATAAGGGAGATTAAGGCTCTTTACGATCACGGAGTGAGATACTTCAGGCTGGGGAATCAAACGGACTTTTTCACCTACATGGCGGATTTCCGCTACGATATCCCGAAGCCCAACCCGGAATTTATGATGAATTTCCATAGAGCGATTTGGAAAAACTGTCCCAAGATAAAAATGCTGCATCTGGACAATGTAAATCCAAAAACGATTGCTGAATATCCCGAAGAGTCCAAGGAGATCATAAAAACGATCGTGATCTATCAGAGCCCTGGAAATATCGCAGCTTTCGGTCTTGAGAGCGCTGATGAGGGAGTGATAAGAAAAAACAGTTTGCTAGCAACTCCCGATGAAGTCATGTTTGCAATCGAACTGATGAACAGATACGGAAGATACGTCGGGCACAACGGTCTGCCGTGTTTCCTTCCCGGAATAAACTTCGTTTTCGGACTTAAGGGTGAAACCAAAGAGACCTTTGAGAAAAATTACGAATTTCTGCTAAATCTTATCGAAAGGGATCTACTTGTGAGGAGAGTGAATCTACGACAGGTAAAGGTCTTTCCGTTCACGCCGATGGCTGAGATTGGAGATAAACTCGTTAAAAAACATAAAAAATACTTCAAAAAATTCAAAGAAATGATAAGAAAGAATTTCGACAGAATTATGCTCGAAAAAGTTGTTCCGAGAGGAAGACTCCTAAGAGATTTAAGGATAGAGATACAGGGAAAAATAAGCTTTGGAAGGCAGCTTGCTACGTATCCTCTGCTTGTTGGAATTTACGGCGAATTTGAAAGAAACACATTCGTTGATGCGAGGGTAATCGATTATGGAATGAGAAGTGTCTCGGCAGTTCCAAGGATTGACATAAACAGAGCTAAGCTCTATCAAATCGAAATTGTTCCGGGAATCGGAAAGAAAACCGCAGGAAAGATCTTGGCATCCAAACCAATCAACTACGAGAAATTGAGAAAAATTGTCGGAGAAGATAAGGCAGAGATTTTAAGGGAGTACTTCATAGTCCCGTCATGAATGTGAGGGAATTTCAAAAACTTGCATCCGATATCGTTAGAGAAATCGATGAGAAGTTGGGCTTGAGTAGGGACGCCCACCTATCCATCTCTCAATTACTTGAAGAACTCGGAGAAATTAAGAAAAAAAGTCCCAAAAAAGAAAGAGTTGGAAGAAGAGTTCGCAGACGTCTTTCTACAGCTATCAGTTTTGGCAGATATGTTCGGTGTTGATTTAGAAAAAGCGGTTTTAGACAAGATCGAGATTCTCAAAAAGAGACATGGACTGAAATAAAAGTGCAAAAGTTAAAATATCCTTCCAAGCAACTCTCTTTAATGAGTGAAAAAAGTGAGAAACTCGTGATAAAACGATCAGGATACCCATCAAAAGGTGAAATCGTAATCGGAACTGTAACAAGGGTAATGGATTTTGGGGCATTTGTATCTCTAGACGAATACGAAAATAAAGAGGGATTAGTCCATATAAGCGAAGTGGCACCGGGATGGATTAAAGATATCAGGGATTACGTGAAAAAGGGACAGAAGGTCGTCTGTAAAGTCCTCGATGTAAATCCGAAGAGAGGTCACATCGATCTGAGCATCAAAGATGTTAATGAAAGACAGAGGAGAGAGAAGATTCAAGAATGGAAGAGCGAGCAAAGAGCGTTCAAATGGCTTGAGATAGCTGGAGAAAAGGTAGGAATTGATAGAACGGAGCTTGAAAAAATCGGGAAAAAGTTGCTGAAAAAGTTCGACAGCGTATACTCAGCTTTCGAGGAAGCTGCATACGAAGGTTACGAAGTCTTAGTTAAAATAACGGGCGAGAAACTCGCAAAAGAGATTGCAGAACTCGCAAGAGAGCATATAAAACCCCCAAGAGTTAAGGTTAGAGGATATTTCGAGCTGAAATCTTTTGCCGGAGATGGTATAGAAAGGATAAAGAAAGCTCTGTCAGAGGTAAAGAAGTTTGCAAAAGATGGAGTGGATATAAAGGTGGAATACGTTGGAGCACCGAAATACAGAGTTATAGTCGAAAGCGATGACTACAAAACTGCTGAGGGTGTTTTGAAGAAGGTTGTTGATGCGGTTACGAAAACTATGAAAAAGCTTGGTGGAGAAGCCAACTTCATAAGGGAAGCTGTATGAAATCTCTGATAAGGAAGTGTTGCGAATGTGGTAGATATACGCTGAAAGAGATTTGCCCGGTCTGCGGTGGTAAAACTTACATGCCGATTCCACCAAGATTCTCCCCCGAAGATCCATACGGAAAGTATAGAAGAATGCTCAGAAAGCAAAAGGGTTTCTGGATAAGGAGGTGCGAAAATGTTGAAAAGGGTTGATATAAGGTATTTAAAAAAGCCTGAAGAAGTCAATTTAAAAGATCCCGTAATGATAGAAGGGCTACCCGGGATAGGACACGTCGGCAAGCTCGTTGCCGATCACCTTGTCAAGGTCCTCGACGTTGTTAAGGTTGTTGAGATATACTCCCACCACTTCCCTCCTCAGGTGATTGTAGAGAAGGACGGACTGATAAGGATGCCAAAGAACGAGGTCTACGCTTATAAGAGTGATGGAACTTCACCGGATTTGCTAATTCTTGTCGGAGATTACCAGAGCATAAGTAACGAGGGACACTTCGAACTCGCGAATGCTTACCTGAAGATTGCGAAAGATTTTGGCGTCAAAAGGATATATACCCTTGGAGGATACGGAGTCGGAAGACTTGTCGAACATCCTTACGTTATCGGTGCCGTTAACAGTGAAAGCCTGATAGAACCACTTAAGAAGGCTGGAGTTAAATTTGAAGACGGCGAGCCTGCCGGTGGGATAATAGGTGCCGCCGGACTGATAATAGGTTTAGCCATGCTTGAGGGGATAGAAGCAGCATGTCTCATGGGGACAACATCAGGATACATGGTGGATCCGAAAAGCGCAAAAGCCGTCCTTGAAGTTCTGATGAAGTTACTGAACCTGAAGGTAAGCATTGAAGACTTAGAGGAAAGGGCTAAGGAGATGGAGAAACTGATAGCTCAGATAAAGGAAATACAGGAAGCTCAAGCAATGCAGTGGAGAAGCGAAGAAGATTTGGGGTACTTTAGATGAACTTTTCTAAGAATTCTCTTTCTTTTTTTAGCTCTTCGACCTTGTCTTCGTAAGTCATCTCTCCGTAACTCAGATCATCGAGCTCTATCGTTATTAAACCTTCGTAGCCAGTGTCCTTGATTTCTAAAAGGAATTTTTTTACTCTCTCATCATTCCTAGCAGTCGTGTGTCTTCCGTTCTTGTCGTAACTGCTTACGTGCAAATTCTTTATCAATTCCACAGAGTCTAAATACTTCCACAGATCTCCGTTTTTCATGGCGTGATTGATGTCTAAAGTTATCCCGAACCCGAATTTCTTTGCATATCCGATGACCTCTTCGTAATCTTTGCACAGGTAATTGATGAGAGGCTCGCTGTTCTCCAAAAGTATTTTGGCGTTCTTTATCTCACTGTACTTTTTCAAAACTCTGAAATATCTCTGTAGAGCTTCATGGTCTTCTTCAACGGGCTTCCTTAGTGCACTTCTCTTTCCCGCATGGATTGTGAGAATACGATTCAATTTCGAAGCTATATTTACAGCAAAGAGATTTTCTTTCATTGTAGCTTCGACAACGTGTTGGTTAACACTACACGGGTTTAAATCTAAAATAGCGCCGTGAATCGCCCCTATGTGTTCTTTTATTTCATAAAGTCTTTCTATCCTTTTATCTATCCAGAAATCAGGTGTTTCCACCCAAAACTCAAGACCGTCACATCCACTGAGTTCAACCGCTTTTATGATTCTATCAAGTGGATATTCATATAGGAACATCGTTGAAAACAAGATCATAGCAATCTCAGGGCTAAATCCTTCCTAGAAAGGAGCTTTCTCATCACTTCGTCCTCACTCTTTCCGCTCGCGAGAACGCTGACTAATGGATCCCCCTTCGAGTAACAGTCACCCTTTTTGGGGATGTCCGCAAAAAAAGGATTTCCCACTGGGGATCTTCTGATTATCTTATCCTTATCCGTGAACAAAATAGCTCTCCCTGCGAACCTTTTCTGTTTTACTTCGTGTAATCTCCCGTTTATCGCCTCCAAGTGGAGTTTGAAAAGGTTGCAATCACTGCTCCATTCTATTGAATCGAGGGATCCCTGAAATCTCGGATTTATCTCAAGGACATATGGTTTATCTGCTAGGACGAAATCAACACCAATATTTCCGATCAGATCAAACGCCATGGCTAATTCTTCCCCAATCTTCTTTAATCTCTTCGCCCATTCTGTTTTGAAGGGTGTGATATTGCCGCAATACCTAAATCCAGAGGCGTTAAATCTTTCGTCCCCTATTAACATTTTGTTCACTGCGATAGCCTTAGCCATTTTGCCATTGCTCAAAACAGAAACAGAGCAGGGAATCCCGTCGATAAACCTCTGGAGAATGTATCCCTCTTTGATCTTGTTGCTAAACTCTATGCTTTCACCGCCGCCGCCAATTTCGGGCTTCAGTATCCCCCACTCTCCGTTCTTCAGTAATTCGGGAAAATCGAATCCCAAGTTTTCCAATTTTTTGTAGAATTTTCTCTTATTGATGATTTCCTCAAGCTTTTTATTAAAGAGGCTTTCATATCCTGAAGTCGTCACGATTTCAGCATTAACGCTTTCGGCAATATCCAAGGCTCTTTTTTTAACGCTTTCTTTTCCCTCCTCTTTGATGAGATAAACTTCTTTTGCATATAGTCTCAGATCTGCATCATCATGCTTGGTTAGTGCAAATACCTCGAATCCAGCTTTTCTTGCCGATTCAGCTACGTTCCGAACGTTGCTTCCTACGATCAGAAACCTCATTTATGATCTTCCTTATAACATCCTCTTCTTCGGTTCTGTGGATATCTTTCATGCTCCCGTCCCCGCTCAGATCAAGCCCTCTGAAGACAACGGCGGGAATCCCGTCATCGGCTTCACCCATCACGAGGTTTGCGAACGCCGCAATCTCATCAGCAACGCACTCCACAGTCACTTCGAGCTCATTTCCGTAGAGATCTTTTTTACCTCTCCAATCCCTCATTGCTTGAATGCCGGATAAGCCAATTGAGAAGCCAACGACGCCCTTCCTAAAGCACCTTCCATTGGTATCCGTGATAATAACGCCCACATCCTTTCCCGTTATCTCCTTTATCTTCTCTCTTAAGATCCTTGCTGATCTGTCTGGATCCTCTGGAGGAAGAAGTAAATAACCTTTTTTTACGTTGCTCTTATCTATTCCAGCGTTTATACATATATTCCCGAATTTTGCTTTTGTCAGAAGTATCGGGTATTCTATCAGAATCTCTTCGCTCTCATCGATGACGGCTTGAATAAATCTCGGATCCTTTCCGTGTTTTTCCGCAAGCTCTATTGCCTTTTCGGATGGTTTTATCTCATCAATCCTTATTAGTCTTCCTTCGGATTTCGAGACTACTGTAGAGCAGACAGCGAGAATGTCCCCATCTTCAAAGTTAAAAAGATCTGTAAATATCTTAGCTAAATCGTCTCCTTCCTTTATCTCGGGAACACCTTTTATAGGAAAAACTCTGATCATAACCTTTCCCTTAGGTAAGTGATGATTTCCGCAATTACTTCATCCTTGCTCGGCATTATCTGTCCGGCACCTTGTGCTAGATCTTTTCTACCGCCTCCCCCTCCCTTGATTAACCTTCCGATGATTTTCATCAGGTCACGGGCATCCACCTTTTCATGTCCGCTAAATGTTGTGATTTTCACGCCGTCGTATTCAGAAAGTAACACTCCCACGTATCCCTTTTCAGCAAGTTTGATTCCGATCTTTGCGAGCATTTTCGGATCTTCCTTCATAATCTCCACGATTATTTTCAGATCTTCGAAATCCTCCGCATCTCTCTCAAGGATTTCCGCCTTTATCTTAGCTATTTCGTCTTGAAGCTTTTCTATTGTCTTTCTCTGTTCTTTCCACTCTTCGAAGAATCTGTTAACTGTTTTCGGTAGGATCTCCGGCTGAACTCTGAGAATGCTGCTTGCCTCTTTCAGTATGGATTCGTTCTTTGCAATGTGCTCTAAGGCAGCTTCTCCTGCAGCGAACTCAAATCTCAGAACACCATCTTGGATTGATTCAACCCTTATTATTTTGAAGACGCCGATCTCACCTGTTTTCTCGCAATGGGTTCCGCCGCAAGCCTGAACATCGTCTCCAACTCTGACTACTCTTATCTCCCTTCCCGGAGGGACTCCTCCCTGATAGAGTCTGAATCCGTAGAGCTGTTCGGCTTTTATCCTATCCATGAACTTCCATGAGATGTCTTTGTTAGCCATGATCTCTCGATTGACTTCGAGTTCAATTTCTCTGATCTCATCCTCGCTTGGTCTCTTGTAGTGCGTAACGTCCAATCTCGCCTTCTGCCATTCTTTTCTTGCTCCAGCCTGCCATACATGTTTTCCTAACTTGTTTTGCAAAACGTGGAGTAACAGGTGGGTAGCCGAATGATGTCTCATGTGTCTGAATCTTCTGTCCCTATCTATGAAGCCTCTAACTTTATCACCTACGTTGAGCTTTCCGTTAATCTTGTGAATTATTACACCTCCTTCTTCGAGGACATCAAGGACGTCGATTTTCCTTCCGTTCGCAATCAGATATCCCGTATCGTTATCCTGTCCACCGCTTTCTGGATAGAAAGCTGTTCTGTTAAGGATTACATAATCACCTTCGACCCCGATAACTTCGGCTTCGAATTCGAGCAGTTTCGAGTTGTAATATAACTTTTCAGTTGGAGGATACTCCTTTTCAAGAAGCTTTACTCTCTCCTTCTTTTCGGCTTTAGAGTGTCTTGAGGCAAGCTCCGCGTAAAAATCTTCGGGCATTTCCACTTCTATTCCCTTCTTCTTAGCGAGATCGACGGTGATCTCCGCGGGTATCCCATGGGAATCGTAGAACTCGATAAGGTCGTCTTTTTCGATCTTTTTCTTCTTTTCGATAGTTCTTTCGACTAGGGAAATTCCTTTGCTTATAGTTTCCCTGTATCTCTTCTCTTCAAGCTCCAAAATCTCTTGGATTGTTTCGAGGGGGACGTTAAATTCGAATTCTTTTAGAATTTTCCTGTGAAGACTAACCAAATCAAAAAGTTTCAGGCTTAGTCCGATTTCATCCGACATTCTTAATGCCCTTCGAATCATCAATCTGACGAGGTATCCTGATCCGGCATTTGATGGGACGAGGGCGTCTCCGAGCATGAATAGAATGCACCTCGTATGATCTGCGAGAGCGTATACCTTTTCAAGTGGATTGACTATTTTTTCAAGTTGATCAACGGTGATTTTAAATTTATTAGCTATGCTTTCTCTCAATTCATAGAGCTTTTCACTCCTTAGGCTACCGAAAACTCCGGCAAGCTTAGAACTTTCTGCTATTATCTCTTGAATGAGGTCGTCGTCTCTTGAGAATCTGACGTTGCTATTCTCCAATATCATGTCTATGACTTTTGGAAATATTGCATCGTAAACGGTGGGTGTTCCCTGAGATGCCCAGACAAATCTTTCCAGCCCGTATCCAGTATCGACGATGTAGTTATCCATTTTCCTGTATTTGACGCCCTTTATCTCGATATCTCCCTCGGGGTGCTCCTCAAGGTTCATGAAAACTAAGGTGGCAAGCTCCAATCCACCGACTATGGCTTCCAAGCAAGGGCCCGCATTTCCTCCTCCAGCCCAAGGCTCCTCTTTGTAGACTATGTCCTCCTTTTTGACGCCAAGCTCGTTCAAAAGTTCGGTGCAGTACATCACTGTCTCGTTTTTCCAATAGATCTCTTTGCCGGGATAGTTAAAAGCGTGGTGAGCCATCATTTCGAAAAGTGTTAGGTGTCTTCCTGTTCTCCCTACCGAGTCAAGATCGTCCATCCTTATGCACGGCTGGGAAATTGTCAGCGGATTAGCTGGTGGAGGAACGATTCCAGACGTGACGAAAGGCTGGAAATCCGCTATGCTTGCGATCGTTAGGTAGATATCATCTCTCCATCTTGCGACAACAGGATATCGGTTGATTCTTTTATGACCTCTTTTTTCAAAAAAAGATAGGTAGTACTCTCTCATCTCGTCAAGTTTGAATTTTTTCTTGAAGATGGGGTTATTGATGAAAGTGTAGGTGCCGCAGGGAGGATCTCCACAAATCTCTCTGCTTTCATCAGCAGTCCAGAAGTGTTTCCCGCACTTTGGACACTTTTTTCTTGTAAATCCGTTTTCTTCCAAGAAAGTTATATCCATATACTCACTCTCAAGACTCATTACGAGTAAGATGCATGGTAAAATTAAAATATTTATGCTTTGGATGACAACGAATAGTTTAACGCTTTGTCGCGAGATGATTTGGATTCAGATAAATATATATAGATGATTAATCATAAGAGAAGCTATGAAATGTTATCACGATCCCGTAATTGAGTGTAAGTTTAACGGCGAATGCCACAAATGTCCGATAATTGAGGCGATTATGTCAGATTACCCTCATTAACTCCTTCAAGTCTATATCCATAGGTTTTCCGAATCCTACGGGTCCGTTGTCGTTTTTATATCGGGGGAATCATGTGGATGTTGGCTGCATTATTCCTTGTCCCGCCCAAATTCTTAGAGGTTTGAGAAATCATGTAAACTTTTTATTCCTCTGCGATCCTGTAGAACACACAGAAGTGAAGGGACTGCAAGAATAGTTTACACTCTGAACATATATCTCAGAGGAGTCCTTTTGCAGCAAACCTTCGTTTTGCCCTTCGTTATTCCCTTTAAAACATCGCTGTAGAATATCAGCGTTATACCGTATCCAATCGTTTCGATACGGTGGGCGTCGCTTCCTGCTATCATAGTTTTATTGAATTTTTTAGAAATTTTCCACGACAAAAAGTTACAAAAACCCGTAAGAAACTTGGCGTTAAAAACCTCAATCGCATCTACGTATCTGAAAAGCTCCAATCTTCTCACACCGTGCCTATCTATCTGAAAGGGGTGGGGGATAGCTGTTAATCCGTTCTGTTTTTTCACTTCCCAAACGCTTTCCTTTAAACTCATTCCCCTGTCGATATCTCTGCTCACACCGTATGCTAAGAGATGCCCGTCTGAGGTTGTTATCTCAATTCCGGGAATTATATCGATATCAAGATGCTCGTCTCTGACAAATTCGGCTGCCTCAAGACTTCCGTTCAGAGTGTCGTGATCTGTTATCGATAAGGCGTTTAAACCGAGCTCCAAAGCTCTTAAAACTATCTTTTTCACACAATCTCGTCCGTCACTGTGATTAGAGTGAACATGGAGTTCGGCTTTGAACATCAGAAGGTTTTTGAAAGGACGGAAAATTAAATCTTATGAAAGTTCTGCTTGTCACCGGAAGATTTGCCGAAAAAATGGTCAGGGAGAATTCGGGAGGTGCTGATGTTCTCGTTCTCGATATTGATGTAGCGGCTTTCATCACGGATAAGCATCTTGAAGACATTAATTTATCAGGATACGATCTTGTTCTTGTCCCGGGACTCGCAAAAGGTAACTGGAGAAAATTGGAAGAGAAAAAGGGAGTTGCTATCAGACTTGGTCCTGTTCACGCTTACGATATTCCCAAAGTGATGGAGGTGATCGAAGAGATAGAGCTTTCACATGAAATTCCAGCAGACAGGTTGTTGAATTTGAACAGAGAGGAGGAACTATTTAAACTCGTTAACGGTTTAGATGTAGGAGTGTTTGATATAAATGGAATTCAGATTGGAGGGAACAGCAGGATGAAGATAGTCGCCGAAATTGTTGACGCTACCGAGCTTGAAAGAGATGAACTAATTCAAAGAATCGAATACTACTTGGAGAGCGGTGCGGACATAATCGATTTGGGAATTCCTATATCCTACGATCTCTCAGATGTCAGAAGAGCTGTAAAAACAGCAAGAGATTATTGCGATGCATTAAGCATTGACACTTTTTCGAAAAAGGCAATTGAGGTGGGTATTGCGGCCGGTGTGGACATGATTATGAGCATTTCCTTGAAGAATTTGGAGGTTTTAGAATTAATCAAAGATCAGGCGGTTGTGGTTGTTGAGAAAAACGTTGATATGTTGAAGCATACTGTCGAGCTTGTAAAAACAAAAACTAATAAAGTTATAGCTGATCCCGTTCTCGAGATTTTCGGGGTTTTTGAAAGTCTCTCGAGATACAAAAGGTTCAGGGAAATCGATCCAATCACGCCGATGCTATTCGGTGTAGGGAATATAACGGAGCTTTTCGACGCGGATTCCCACGGGATAAACGCGATCATAGCTTACATTGCCGAAGAGATCGGAGCAGACCTCCTTTTCACAACAGAAGCAAGTCCAAAGACTGTGAATTCTATAAGGGAGCTAAAAATAGCAAGTTATATGAGTAAGGGTTCAAAAATCAAGAAAACTCCTCCAAAAGACCTCGGATTAAGCTTATTAGTGATTAAGGAGAAAGTGAGATATCCAGAAGCTGAACTGCCAGATTGCTTGAAAGCGAAGGAGAAAAAAGAATTCATCAGAGATCCAAAGGGAGATTTCAGAATATGGTTATCCAAAGGATGGATTGTCTGTAGTCATGAAAAGGTCTGTGTTGTAGGAAAGGATGCAAAGAGCATAATAGATACCGTTTTAGATTTAGATCTTGTCAGCAGACTCGATCACGCCGCATATCTTGGAAGAGAACTGAAGAAAGCTGAAATAGCACTAAGATTGAAGAAAAATTACATCCAAGATCAGGAGTTGAATTTCGGGATATATTGAGGATCTATTCGTCAGCTTTGCTGTTGTTACTCTAACCCCTAATGAGGTATTACAAAGTCAATCTGAGGATTTCGTGAAGAATCTTTAATCCAGTCACCTAAGGCGGTAATTATGTATCGAAAATAAGCGAAAATTTTATATATCTATTTCACTAACAATTTGTTAGGAAGAAAAAGTTAAGGAGGTGATGTAAATGAGACTGTTTGATCCGTTCGAGGAGTTAAGAAAAATGCAAGAGAGAGTGGCAAGACTGCTTGAGGAGTTCGATAGATTCACGACAACCGAGATAACAGTTCCGATCGATGTCATCGACGAGGATGATAAAATCAGAGTCGTTGCTGATCTCCCGGGCTTTAATAAAGAAAACATCGAGGTCTTCATCGAGGACAGTGACCTTATCATAAGAGCTCATAGAAAAGAAGAAGTTAAGGAGAAGGGTAAAAACTACATAAGACAGGAGAGAAAATACGGGGAGGTATACAGAAGGGTAGCACTACCAGTCGAGGTTGATGTCGAGAAGATCAAAGCAAGATACAATAATGGTGTTCTTGAGATCGAACTGCCAAAGGTGGCAGTCAGAGAGAGAAAAGTTATAAAGATTGAGTAATTTTTTTATTCAAGTAAACCCTTTGCACTCCTAACATTGTCGTCCACTTTCTGCAAAGCTTCTTTCAAAGCTTTTGCGAGAGCTTTAAAAGATGCTTCAATCTTGTGGTGCGAATTAAACCCTTTAACTTTTAAGTAAACATTTATCCCAGAATTTCTGCAAAAAGAATCGAAAAAGTGGACAATATTCTCACCCTTTATAGTTGTGTCACCAAACTCTCCCTCGAACGTGAAAACGCCTCTGCCACTCAGATCTACGCCGCATATAGCAACGCTTTCGTCCATTGGGATGATCGCATCACCGAATCTGTTTATTCCCTTCTTTTCAACAGCTTCATTAAAAGCCCTTCCTAAAGCTATCGCCACATCCTCAATCGTATGATGCTCATCGACGTTTAGATCTCCTTTCGCTTTTATTTTCAGCCCGATTCCGCTGTGAATGGCAAAGGTTTCGAGCATGTGATCGAGGAATCCAATTCCCGTATCTATTTCAATCTCTCTTTCTCTTAGATTTACTTCAACCTCGACAGAAACTTCTTTTGTTTTTCTAATGCATTTTCCCCTCATAATTCATCCTCCAGCTTTAATAGATCCTCAAGCTTTAACTTACCGGTGTAAAGGGCACTACCAATCACAACTCCGACTGCACCGGTATCCTTTATTTTTACAACGTCATCGATTGTTGTTATCCCCCCCGCTACGATGACAGGTCTTCTGACTTTCTTTACAACGGTTTTGACATTATCGTAATTGATCCCTCCCATTAATCCTTCGACATCGACGTTTGTATAAAGGAATTCCACCTCACAGTCTTCGTACAACTTTGCAAGATCAACAGGACTTATTCCAGCTCCCTCTTTCCAACCCTTCACAACAACTTCTCCTTTTCTAGAATCTATTGCAATTATGACTCTTCCAGGGTATCTTTTCGCGAGTTCTCTGACACTTTCGGGATCTTTCACAGCTAAAGTTCCAATGATAACCTTGTCAATACCTTTCCTTAGAAGATTCTCGGCGATTTCAGGAGTTCTTATCCCTCCACCCACCTGAACTTTTGTGAATCTAGATATTTCTAAAACGATATCTTCATGAGTTAACTTTCCTTTGAAAGATCCATCAAGGTCAATTATGTGAAGCCATTTCGCCCCAATTTCAACCCATTTCCTTGCGATGCCGATTACGTCATCTATTTCGACGATCTTTTTTTTCTCATCACCCTGTTGAAGCTGAACGCATTTACCGTCTTTAATGTCTACTGCGGGGATTATCCTGAACATGAAGTGAGAGAGATAAAATAAAATAAAAAAGTTGCTGTTAATACCTTATCTTTGGTTTTTTATACTTTTTTCGAGGGGTGTTCAGGAGTTCTTCCAACTCCTCATCACTTATTGGTTTCAAATCGTCAAGCTCGTTGTATATCTTTTTGCCCTTCAAGTTGGATCTGCCCCTCATACTATTTCTGGCATATGAAATACAATCTCATATTTAATCTTTTTGCTTGAGTCAACTGCTTCAAGCTTACACAAAAGGCACTCGGCTTCTTTGTTACCTCAGTCCATCTTTTATCATTGAATAATAAATGTTGGAGGAGTTCCCACCGTTATGTAGACAGCCTTTTCATCTCCAATATTTTTTATTTTATGAGAAACATCAGAGGGATGCACTATAGACTCACCCGCTTCAAGTCTGTAGACAGTCCCACCCACATCACATTCTATCTTTCCCTCTAGAACAAATCTAAATTCTTCACCAGCGTGTTTGTGAACGGCAGTTTCGGCACCTACATCTAATTCGGCAAGGATAACAAGTAGCTTGTCAGTTTTTGCTTTGACAGTGTATTTAACACCATCTTTTTGGATAATCTCACCTTCATTCTTCTTAGAAACGATTGCGTTCATGATAGACACTATAAATTAATTTTAATAATCTTTTCCATTTTTATCATTTTTAGCCCAAAAATACAACTGGATGGATACTACCTACCGAGATATTGCGAGAAAGATTTTGTCATAAAATTTTTCTAATAAATACTCTCACACCCTTTCCATGAAGGTGGGATGGAGTGCGAGTCACAGCGAGTTTCTAATAGATGATTATTACTATTTCAGTAAGCTTAAAAAGCTCTGTTTAGATAACGGGATAAAGGTGGATTGTGTCAGCTCCTTTTACAAATTGCAGGAGTATGACATTATAGTTTTTAATTATCCCGAGATGAGATTTAGAATTAGCGAGATAAATAGGATAAAAAACTGGCTCAAAAAAGGAAAAAAGATTGTGTTCACGTCATATTACAATAACTTCGACAATGTTACAGATGTGATCAACGCTGTTTTGAATAAGCTGAATACTCAGATCAAATTAGCAAAAGACGTAATAATCGACGAAAAGAACAATATTGGCGACATATACTATCCGATTGCAAAATGGAATAACAAAAACGTTGTAATGCCATGTTCTTCAAGAGTTCTTGGGGGAAATCCGATAATAAGAAGCGATAAAGGTGTTTTTTCGTCCGAAGAAGATATCAGCAAGGGTAAGATCGTAGTTTTTGGAACGTGTGTATTTTGGGATAACTACTCGATAGATCTTGAAAGTAACGGGGAACTGGCATTGCACACACTTTCTGAGATATGATGTTAAATCTAGGAGACTAAATTCGTTCATAAATTATTTATATATTCTTAGTCCTAATCAACAGCTATGGAAGTTGCGATCGTAGGTGGTGGCGGAGCAGGAATGACCGCAGCATCAAGAATTAAAGCACTAAAGCCGGATTGGAATGTCAGAGTCTTCGAAGCGTCTTCTTTCGTTAGTCATGCATCTTGCGGAATTCCCTACGCAATTGAGTTCGATTTTTCGAGCGAGATGCTAATGTATTACAAGCCAGAGTTTTTCGTAGAAAAGAGAGGAATTGAGGTCCATATAAATGCCAAGGTCGTAAAAGCTAAGAGAGGTTCCATAATCGTTAACGAAGAGGGTGAAGAAAAAGAATACGAATGGGATAAGCTTTTAATTGCTACGGGAGCTTCTCCAAAAATTCCCCCGATAGAAGGAGTCGATTTGAATAATGTTTTTACAATAGATCTACCCCCAATTGTGGATGAAATAAAAAAAGTTGCTACTGATGCGGAAAACGTCGTGATCGTGGGAGCAGGATACATCGGCATAGAGATGGCCGAAGCATTTTCATCTATCGGGAAGAAGGTAACTCTTATCGGAAAATACGAATATCCCCTTCCAAGATTTGATAAAGAGATCGGTGAGATCATAAAAAGGGAAGTTGAGAAAAAAGTAAATTTCAAAGCCGAAAAAGTTGTAGCAATCGAGGGAAAAGATAAAGCCGAAAAGGTAGTCACTGACAAAAACGAATATAAAGCGGATCTCGTGATCTTGGCTACTGGTGTTAAGCCGAACGTCGAACTTGCCAAAGATATCGGAGTCGAGCTGGGCAAAAGCGGAGCAATAAAGACAAACGAGTTCATGGAAACCTCAGTCGAAAACGTTTATGCGGCTGGAGATTGTGCTGAAGTAAAACATCTTCTGACGGGGAAGCCTGTTTGGATTCCCTTGGCTCCGACAGCAAATAAAGCTGGATACGTGGCTGGCGTAAATATGTGTGGTCATAGGCTTGAATTTCCCGGAGTTTTAGGATCTCAAATAACAAAATTCTACGATTTGGAAATTGGGAGGACAGGATTAACGGAACGGGAAGCAAAAGCCGAAGGATTTAACGTGAAGTCCGCTTTTATCGAAGCCCACACCAAAGTCCCCTACTATCCTGGCTCAAAGAAAATCTACATAAAAGCTATTAAGGATGCGGATACCAATCGGATACTGGGTGCTCAAATCGTCGGATACGAAGACGTTGCGATGAGAGTCAACGTTTTCGCCCTTGCAATTCAAGCTGGATTCACAACAAAGGATGTTTTCTTCTCAGACCTCGTTTACGCCCCGCCATTCACCCCGATATGGGATCCTGTGACTGTCACCGCAAGAGTCCTAAAGTTTTAGTAAATTTTTTCTTTTCAAAAATTTAGTCCGATAGATGAGTCTTAAAGAAATTGAAAAGGAAATCCTATCGTGCAGGAGATGTCCTCTCTGGAAATTAAAGAAAAATTACGTTCCTGGTGAAGGTAAGGAAAATGCGGAGATCATTTTCATCGGCGAAGCTCCCGGAAGAGATGAAGACGAAAAGGGGAGACCCTTTATTGGAAATGCCGGAAAACTGCTGACAGATTTGATTGAGAATACTCTGCAGCTTAGAAGGGAGGACGTATTCATAACGAATGTCTTAAAGTGCAGACCTCCAAACAATAGGGATCCAACGGAGGAAGAGATAAAAGCTTGCTTACCTTACCTTTTAAAACAGATTGAGGTAATAAATCCGAAGGTGATAGTCTGTCTGGGAAGGTTTGCCGCGAAAACGGTGTTTGATCATTTCGGAATACCTTTCACAACAATCAGTAAGGAGAGAGGAATAATAAGAGAGAAGAACGGAAAATATCTGATAGCAACGTATCATCCGGCGGCAGGGCTTTATAAACCTCCCTTAAAGGAAGTTATCGAAGAGGATTTCAAGAAAATAAAATATTTCATCAAAAAAACAAAAAATAAAAAGGTAACTCTCTTCGACTTTTTTAGTAAATAATGCAGAACGCTTTTCCTAAGGGAGTCAATTTTATCCTGACGTTCTTGCCTTCCCTTTTCATTTCCACAAGACCGTCCTTTTCGAGACCCTTGAGATGGTAACTCATCTTAGCTCTCTGAGCCATATACGCTTTGTGCTTTTCCAACTTACCCTCTATGAGCTTTATCAGGCTGTTTATTGATTCGACTTCTCCACCGTTTTCATCGATTACCTTTAGAATCTTAAGCTTATCTTCGCTCATTTTCTTCAACGGCGGAACCTGTATCTCTACAACTTTTGTTATTCCTACCTCCTTCCCTTCTTCATACTTTGGTAATCCGATGTAGAGCTTGCCGTTGAGTAATTGAGCTACAATGTAGCAAGATATCGTTAGAGTCCTTGGAGCATCGCTTGCATTTATGTAGATCTCGGAACCTTCCTCCTTTTCCTTTTTCACGGCTTTCAGGATCTCTATCGCCGATCCATAGACATCGTATTCATTTATGTAGACTTTATCTATCTCTATTAATACGCTTAGAGCCTTTTCGATACTGTTTGCAATCTCTTGATATTCCTCCTCCTTTGGTAAAACCAAATAGGCCTTCTGTATAGGATACCCGCCCATCTTTATGCTTTCCATTATCCTTTCCTTATTCATTCCCACTGCAATTACATGAACGACACGATTCATGAGTTTAATAGTATGAAACACTTAATAAATTTTTCTTCAGATCATAGCTTACTTAATACTTTCATATCCACGATTTTTCCAAAAAATATTCACAAAAGAAAGGTGAATCTGATCAACTATAAGTTCTAGCTTACTTTGTGTACGTTTTTTGAGAAAATTTAAAATAGCTAAAAATAAATGAAAAAAAGTGGCAAAATGCGATGTGTGCGGTAGAGAAGAGGATTTGCCCTACAAATGTCCATATTGCGGAGGAACATTCTGTTCAGATCACAGACTACCAGAGAAACACAGATGTGATAGTCTTTACGATATACCCGTCTATGTGAAGAGGGATATTCCGCAGAGAGTTGAAACAACCAAACCGAAAAGAAATATCTTCGAAATTTATGGATACAATAACGTCATACTCGGGATAATCACAGTATTTTTTGTCCTTTCAATAATTTTGGATACTTTCTTTAGACTTTTTGCATTAGATCCCGAAAGGTTCTACTACATGCCATGGCAGATAATAACGAACATATTCATACATGGCTCCTTCGACCACTATATCGTGAATGCGATTGTTCTGTTTTTCTTTGGAACGGAGCTTGAAAGGAGAGTTGGTGGGAAGAATTACCTAAAAATATTTTTGCTCTCGGGGATTGTCGGAAACATCTGCTACATCCTTTTCGCATACGTAACTAACAATTTAGCCCCAGCAGTTGGAGCTTCTGGAGCAATATACGGAGTTATGGGAGCTCTTGCCGTAATAGCTCCGGAGATAAGGGTTCTTTTGTTTTTTATTATACCGGTTGATATAAAAACAGCCATAGTGTTGTTTGCCGTATACAATTTGCTGATGACACCATTCTCCATCTTCACAGGAGTTGCCTACGTCGCTCATCTCGGTGGACTTGTATTCGGATTGTATTACGGAAGCAAAATAAAACAAAAAATTAGAGGGAGGTGGTTCTACTGAAGGCTTGGATAGAAAAGGAGAGATACAACGGACAAATCGTGGATTGTCTAACATTGATCTTGCCAACGAGAGGTTGTTCTTGGAGAAAGTGCCATATGTGTAGTTATTATTTGGAAGCAAAAAGAGACGTAACTTCCGAATATATCGAAACGGAACTTGACAGATTATTAGAGAAGAAAAGAGCCGATATAATTAAGATATTTACTTCGGGTAGCTTCTTTGATGATAATGAACTGAATAAAGATTTAAGAAAAAAGATTTACGATAAGTTAAGGAGAAATGGTTTCAAAAAGCTGATAGTCGAGAGCAGACCTGAATTCATTAGCGAAACCACAGCAAGGGAGATTCAAGAGGCGGGAATCGAAATAGAAGTAGGAATAGGAGTCGAAACGAGCAACGATCATTACAGGGAAAAACTCATAAATAAGGGATTCACTTTCAGAGATTTTGTAGAAGCCTCAAAAATCCTTAGAGAAGTGGGGAGGGTTAAGGTATATCTTCTGCTTAAGCCACCCCTGCTTTCAGAAAAGGAAGCAATCGATGACATTATCAAATCAATAAAAGATGTCCGACCCCATTCCGATATAATATCTCTCAACCTTATGACGATCCACAAAAGAACTTTGGTTGAAAGATTGTGGAAGCTTGAAGCTTACAGACCCCCATGGCTCTGGAGTGCCGTCGAGATTCTAAAGAAGGCTGATGCAGAGATTATTTGCGATCCCGTAGCTGCTGGAAAGATTAGAGGCCCCCATAACTGCTTTAAATGTGATAATCAGGTGGCGAAGGAGATAAGGGAATTCTCTTTAACCCAAAATAAGGGTGTTTTTAAAACAAAGTGCGAGTGTAAAAAAATTTGGGAGTTATGTTTGAAGGTGGAGTCAATCACGGATGTACCGTTAACTCCATAGGAAAGGCCACTGTGGATGCTTAGCAAGCTCTTCCACATCCGGAGATAGAACGCGAGCAATCTTATTTAAAGTTTCAACAAGCTTTTCACTTGTTTTTAATTCAATACTGTGGACTTTTAGAACTCCGATCATTTCTCCTCTCTTTATGACACCATCAAAGACAGGGAAGAACAATGCGTGTGTAATCTTTTGAGGATCTTCTATCCTTTTCGGTTTTCCAGTTCCGTAAACATCCATCACTGCACCGAGCCCGTGTCTCATAATGAAGAGGGGTGAAACAACCGTTTTCGGGTTAAGGGTGATATCTTTCACCTTTATCAGTGTGAACTCTCCCTTTTTGACAGTTTTATCTTCGTCAGCTATTAAGAGTTCCCATTTCCCGTTTGGTGTTCCCTCATGACCGTAAGGAGCAATGTTGATAGGTTCTCTGTAAATGTTACCGTTGTCAGCATAGACAATTTTCGCTTTCACTTCTTTCTTTAACAGTTCTGGAGCGAATTTCTTAAGAGCGATGTGATGAATTGAGGAAACACCTAACAGGTCCCCTTTCTCTATTCTACCATCTCTGATGGCAACGAAAATCGCTTTCGAAACCGTTTTTGGATCTTCAACTTTTCTAAAACCTTCCTTCAACCTAACGTCTAAAACGTCCCCAAGGGCATTCCTTATTATGTAAAGCGAATCAAGTATGGTGTTGCTCGGTATTCTTATCTCTTCAATGTCTATGGTGTAAATGCACCCTTTCTTGACTTCCAAGTCTGTTGCGGCTATTATCGGAACGTATTCGTAGACAAAGGTCTGGATATATTTGTAATTCTTAATCACCACCTCCTTCCTAATAATCTCGCCATCTTTAAAGTAAACGAGATTCGCCCTCTCCTCTCCCTCAGGAATTTTTTCTGGTGGTTTTAGACCATCAATTTCAACGAAATAAACCTTCAAAACTCCCAATAAGTCCCCTTTTCGAATATCTCCATCATGAACCGGAAGAAAAATAGCTTTGTTAAATTCCTTTCTCTCCTCAACCAAGAAGGGTTTTCTAAATTTGGATAGTGTGATGAGAACTCCTAGTTCATTTATGAGAATTTTTAAATGAGAAACCATTGTGTTCTCAGGTAAAGTTATCTTTTTTATCTTAACAATTTCAGGTTTGCCCTTTTCGATATTCTTGTCTTCGTCTGCAATTATAGGTTGCCATGCCGCTATCGGGGAAATCTTATACTTGAAGGATCTGATTTCAATCGGCTCTTTGATCAATCTGCTACAGTCATCCTCCCAGTAAACTATCCAACTTTTCATTATACTCACCTATGATTTAAAACTTAATTATTGTTTAAAAATCTATCGATTATTCATAATTTATAATGAGATTTATTTGCCCGACAAAACTTAAAAACTTATATAACCTTCCTGACAGCTTTAAACGTGAACAAAACTTTCTTCAAATAGCTTACGTAATCTTCTGGGAGCCCGTGATATTTGGCTCCCTCGATAATGCTTTCAACGCATGAAGGGTCGGGGCTAACATCCGCTACATTTTTCCCGATAAACGTCCAAGCTTCCTTTACCTCTCCGTCTACGATCACTTCAACTTTTGTCCTCTTATATCTCGGACTTACTTTATCCAACAGCTCCAAAATCTTCTCATCAACCTCGTATACAACACCCCAGACGCCATTGCCTCCTCTTTCGATGTTCGGATTTCCCTTTCCGTCCGGTGATTTTACGTTAAAGACGATTTTATAACCGGGGAGATAAGCTTTTTTAGCTTTTCTTGTTTTCAGTATTCTTTCAGCTTTTTTCGGGTTTATCAAAGTTCCGTATGCAAACAGTAGCATGGAAGATAATTATTGCAACTATTATATAAGCTATTACCACATCGTTCCGATAAGGTCGGAAATTGTCGTTATTGAAACGTTGTCTGTATCAAAACCGAATCTGTGAAACACCGAAGTATCAGATCGGATCGACCCTCTTTCCGAAAGGGATTATTGTGACGATCGTCATAGAATATCCACTAAACTTACGGCTATGGTTGGAGCAGAGAGCTACAACGTTTGTGTGGGGATCTGGGATCTTTAAAGCTCCCACAATCCATAAGATGAAGATTGGAAGCACCTGACATCAAAGCCCTCTGATTGGGTTGTAGATATACCTTATTAAGGACAGGACAGTGTGGTATCGTAAAGGAAAGCGAGGTCTTATCACGGAAAAATTTTTTAAACACTGAGCTAACCCTCTACTGTTAAGGGCTCGTAGCTCAGCCAGGCAGAGCGACGGGCTTTTAACCCGTCGGTCGCGGGTTCAAATCCCGTCGAGCCCGTTCATCCCAATTTAAGGAGGATGGTTATGAAAATCAGATTGCAGGATCATATCCTCGTTCCGAAACACGAGTTGTTGAGTAAGGAGGAGGCTGAAGAGCTTTTGAAAGTTCTTGGCGTAAAAAAGGAAGCCTTACCTAAGATTAGGGCTGACGATCCTATAGCGAAGGAAATTGGAGCAAAACCTGGAGATATTGTTAGAATTATTAGAGAAGATACAGTCTTTGGTAAAAGTATCTACTATAGGCTTGTTGTATGATTAGATTAGAAGATGACCAGAATTTGGAAATATTTTTCATGTTTAGAGGTGATTAGATATGATAGATAGTAGAGTGCTTGCAAGAGCCTATTTCACGCATGACAGACTTGTCAGGCATCAGATAGACTCATACAACAGATTTATCGATGAAGGATTGCAGAGAGTTATCGACGAACAGAAAATTATCGAACTCGATATTGAGAAAAACATTTATGTTAAACTCGGAAAAATTAAAGTAGGAAGACCCGTTATTAAGGAAGCTGATGGAACTGAGACAGTTCTGTATCCTTCAATTGCAAGGTTGCGAAACCTTACGTACGCTGCACCTCTCTATCTCCAGTGCTGGGTCGTTGATGAAGGGACGGAACTTGAAGAAGAATGGGTTAGAATTGGGATGCTACCGGTAATGGTTAAATCAAAGATATGCAACTTAAATGATGTTGACCCCGTAAAAGTTGGGGAAGATCCCTTAGATCCCGGCGGATACTTTATAATAAACGGAACAGAAAGAGCCTTAATGACAGTTGAAGATTTAGCACCAAACAAGATTTTGCTTGAAAGAGAAGAAAGATACGGAGAAGAGATCGAAATAGCAAAATGCTTCAGTCAGAGGAGTGGCTACCGAGCTCTGATCGTTGTTGAAAGAAACCGAAACAACATCCTCGAAGTATCTTTCCCGCAAATACCGAAGCCTATCCAATTCGTCATAATGATGAAAGCGTTGGGTGTTGAAACAGATCAGGAGATTGTTGAGATGGTAAGCAGCGATCCAGAGATAATGAAGTTCATGCTCGAAAACGTTGAAGTAGCCGAGGTTGAGACTCAAGAGGAAGCCATAGAATACATTGGAAGAAGGGTAGCCCCTGGACAGAGCAAAGAATACAGATTGCAAAGAGCTGAACAGGTGATTGATCAGTACTTCCTCCCCCACATAGGAACGGAAAAAGAGGCAAGGAGAGCGAAAGCATTCTTCTTAGCAAGAATGGCTGAAGCAGTTTTTGAACTCTATCTCGGTTATAGGGGTGAAGATGACAAAGATCACTACGCTAATAAGAGGTTGAAGCTCGCTGGAGATCTTATGGAGGAAATATTTAGAGTCGCTTTCCTGAGGCTAATAAGAGATGTAAAATACCAACTTGAAAGAGCAAAGGTTAGAGGCAGATCTATGAAAATGACGACAGCCGTCAGAAGTGACGTCTTCACAGACAGAATTATGCATCCGATGGCTACAGGGAATTGGGTTGGCGGAAGGACTGGAATCTCTCAGTTAATTGATAGACACAACTACATGAGCCTTTTATCTCAGCTCAGAAGGGTTATATCACCTCTTTCAAGATCACAACCCCATTTTGAGGCGAGAGACTTGCATCCCACTCAATTCGGTAGAATCTGCCCAAGTGAGACTCCGGAAGGTCCAAATTGCGGGCTGGTAAAGAACTTCGCCCAGTATGCTGAAGTGAGCGTTGGAACCGATGAAAAAGAAATCAGGAGGGTTTTACTCGGGTTAGATGTTGAACCAATTAGGGGGTGAATTATGAGAAAGTGCAGAGTTTACGTTAACGGTGCTTTAGTTGGTTTTATCAATGATGGTGAAAGACTTGCAAATCAGATCAGAGAAATGAGAAGAAAAGGAAAGATTAGCAGACAAATTAACGTAGCTTACTATTCAGATTCAAATGAGGTGAGAATAAACACGGATGCTGGGAGGGCTAGGAGACCCCTTATTGTAGTAAAGAACGGAAAACCGCTCGTAACCGAAGAGGACATTGAGAAATTGAAAAAAGGTGAAATAACGTTTGATGATCTTGTAGATCAGGGAAAGATAGAATTTCTCGATGCCGAAGAGGAAGAAAACGCATACATAGCGATAAGCGAAGATGAGCTCACCAAAGAACACACACATCTTGAATTGGATCCCTCTCTGATCGTTGGAATATGCACGGGCAGTTTACCCTATTGCGAGTATAACGCATCACCTCGTAACACGATGGGTGCCGCAATGATCAAACAGAGCTTGGGCATCCCCTACTCAAATTTGAAGTACAGAGCCGACACGAGAGGTCACATGCTCCACTATCCTCAGAAGCCAATTGTCACAACGGATACTCAACTGAAAATTAACTTCGATGAAAGGCCAGCTGGTCAGAACTTTGTTGTTGCCGTTTTAAGTTACGAAGGATACAACATCGAGGACGCCCTCATCTTTAACAAAGCAAGTATAGATCGAGGGTTGGGAAGATCTCACTTCTTCAGGACATACGAAGCTGAAGAGATGAAATACCCTGGTGGTCAGGAAGATAAGTTCGAGATACCTCCATCAGATGTTTCGGGATACAGAGGAGCTGAAGCCTATCTCCATCTCGATGAAGATGGATTGATATTTCCCGAAACGGAAGTTGGGCCCGATGACGTTTTGATAGGAAAGACATCACCGCCAAGATTTCTGGAAGAGCCAACAGAGCTTGGAATCTCACCGCAGAAGAGGAGGGAGACCTCAGTCACAATGAGAAGCAACGAAAAGGGAATAGTGGACGCTGTTTTCCTCACAATTTCGGAGAACGGATCGAAATTGGCAAAGGTGAGAGTGAGAGATCTCCGTATTCCAGAGTTAGGGGATAAGTTCGCATCAAGACACGGACAGAAAGGAGTTATCGGTCTGATCGTCCCCGAAGAGGATATGCCCTTTAGCGAATCTGGAATAGTTCCAGACATGATTATCAATCCTCATGCGATTCCATCGAGAATGACGATCGGACACGTCCTTGAAATGATTGGTGGGAAAGTGGGCAGTTTGGAAGCAAGAAGGGTTGACGGGACGATATTCCACGGAGAAAAAGAAGAAGACTTAAGAAAAACCCTAATAAAATACGGATTCAGTCATACAGGCAAGGAGGTCATGTATGATGGGATAACGGGGAAGAAGTTTGTCGCTGACATTTTTGTCGGTGTGATCTACTATGAAAAGCTGTATCACATGGTTTCAGGCAAGATTCACGCAAGAAGCAGGGGACCTGTGCAGATCCTCACAAGACAGCCGACAGAAGGAAGAGCGAGAAAAGGTGGACTAAGATTCGGAGAGATGGAGAGAGATGTCTTGATAGGTCATGGAGCCGCTCTCCTTCTGAAGGATAGGCTGCTTGAAGAATCTGACAAAGTAGAAATGTGGGTTTGCAACAAGTGCGGTCATATAGCCACCTACGACTACAGACGACGGACGGTTTACTGCAGAGTGTGTGACGATGATAGTGATATCCACAAGGTTGAGATGAGCTACGCGTTCAAGCTACTACTTGATGAGTTAAAATCAATGCTTATAGTTCCAAGATTGATTTTAGGAGATAAGGCCTGAGGTGATCTCCATGATTCCTAAAAAGATTGAGGGAATAAAGTTTGAAGTTTTAAGTCCGAGAGAAATAAGAAGAATGAGCGTTGTCAAGATAATCTCTCCCGAAACCTATGACGATGACGGTTTCCCCATAGAATTTGGACTGATGGATCCCCGTTTGGGTGTAATAGATCCCGGTCTGAAGTGCAGAACCTGTGGTGGAAAGGCGGGAGAGTGTCCGGGACATTTTGGACACATTGAGCTGGCAGCTCCCGTTATCCATGTAGGATATGCAAAACTGATAGCGAGATTGCTGAATGGAACGTGCAGAGAGTGCGGTAGAATCCTCCTCAAAGATGAAAGAAGAGATAAATACATCCAAGAAATAGAGCAAAGAAAGAAACTCGGTCAGGACTACGACGAGATACTAAAGGAGGTATTCAGAGTAACAAAAGCCGCTAAAAAGTGCCCCCATTGCGGTGCCGAACAGATTGAAGTGAAATTTGAAAAACCCACGTTTTACTATGAGGGAGAGCACAAGCTCACACCGAAGGATATAAGAGAAGGGCTTGAAAAGATCCCCGACGAGGATCTACCAGCCTTTGGTATAAATCCTAAGGCAGCAAGACCCGAATGGTTCGTTCTAACAGTTCTTCCTGTACCCCCAGTAACAGTCAGACCTTCGATTATCCTTGAGACCGGTCAGAGAAGCGAGGACGATCTGACTCACAAGCTTGTGGACATTATAAGAATAAATCAGAGATTTCTGGAGAACAAAGAGGCTGGAGCCCCACAACTCATCCTCGAAGATCTCTGGGAGCTTCTTCAATATCACGTAACGACTTATCTCGATAACGAGGTCAGCGGTATCCCCCCAGCAAGGCACAGGAGCGGAAGACCCCTTAAGACATTAGCCCAGAGGCTTAAAGGAAAAGAGGGGAGGTTCAGAGGATCTCTGTCTGGTAAAAGAGTAAACTTCTCCGCAAGGACTGTTATCAGTCCAGATCCGTGCCTCAGCATAAACGAGGTCGGAGTCCCGCAGGAAATCGCGGAGGAGCTTACTGTCCCGATATACGTCACGCCTAACAACATAGACGAAGCAAGGGAATTTATTTTGAGAAGCGAACATCCCAAAGCCAATTATGTGATAAGACCTGATGGAAGAAGAATAAGAGTCATTGAATCAAATAAAGAGGAACTAGCCGAAAAACTCGAACCAGGATGGATTGTCGAGCGACAGCTAATGGACGGTGACATCGTTCTTTTCAACAGACAGCCATCTCTCCACAGAATGAGCATTATGGCCCATTACGTTAAGGTGCTTCCTTACAAAACGTTCAGACTTAATCCCGCCGTTTGTGTAGCTGGAGATACAAAAGTCCTCCTTGACGGGGTTCAAACGAAGATCAAGGATATCGAAAAATCTTGGAAAGACGTAAGGATTACCACAGCAGACGGAACTGAAAGACTTCTGACGAACCTCACTCATTACTGGAAGCTGAGAGCGAATGAATACGGAAAGGTCTGTTACAGAATCGTAACTGAGAGCGGTAGAGAGATTACTGCAACCGAGGATCATCCGTTCTATACGCCTGAAGGGGTAAAACCTGCAGGAAAGCTTAAGATTGGAGATTATGCTATAGTCTATCCGATGGAATTTCCCGAAGTTGAGTGGAGAGATGAGGTGGTAGTGACCAAGGAGGATATTATCCGAATCGCAGGAAATTCGAAAGTAAACAAGGTTTTAAAGGAGCTTAAAGAGAGGAAACTTATTCCGTTAAAATTATCTGATCCGAGGATAACTGCCATAGCGAGGATAGTCGGACACATATTCGGGGACGGATCCCTAATCCTCGGAAGGAATTCGAAAGCAGTGTTCAGAGCAAAACTTGAAGATTTGGAGGAGATCTCAAACGATGTTAGGATGTTGGGATATACTGGCAGTGTGAAAGTGCACAAGAGCAGTAACACGATAACGAGGGGAAATTGTGACGTTTTAAAGATCAGTGGAAAAGGTTACAGCTTTGAAGTTAGAAAGAAGTCCTTCTGCCTTTTGCTGAAAGCTTTGGGATGTCCAGATGGTGACAAAGCAAAGAAAGCTTACAGTGTTCCAGAATGGATTAAGAAAGCTCCGCTATATGTGAAAAAGGAGTTCCTTGCGTCATACTTTGGTTCCGAATTGACAAAGCCGATCGTTAGGAGTAAGTGCAACAAAGAGCTTGTGTTTAAAGTCTCGAAAGTCGAAAGCATTCTGAAGGATGGAATGAAGTTTGTGGAGGACTTAAGAGAGATTCTGAGCGAATTTGGAATTAAAACGACTATTAGAATCACGGATGGTAACATTAGAAGAGACGGGAGCAGAATGAAGGTAATCGTTGTTTCGATAAACTCCCACAAGGAATTCTTTGGAAAAATCGGTTATGCCTACAACAGAAAGGCTGAAGAGCTTGCGAGGTTAGCTTACGGTTATCTAATTTTCAAAGAGGTGTACTTAAAAGAGAGAAACAATCTCCTGAAAAACGCTAAGAGAGAAGAGATTGTTCAGGCACTTGCGAACGGCAAATCTGCTTCAGCCTTGTATACGTGGAGGAGCGGGAAGTCGAGCTATGCAAAGACATCTGACTTTCCAAGCTTTGAAGAATGGGTCAGAGAGAGAAGTGTTGGGGGAGGTTTCATAAAGGAGAGAGTTGTAAAGATAGAGCCTACCGAAGTTGATTTAGTCTACGATATTACGACAGAGTCGCACACGCACAATTTCATAGCAAACGGATTCCTGACAGGAAACTGTCCACCCTACAACGCCGACTTTGACGGAGATGAGATGAATCTCCACGTTCCGCAGAGCTTAGAAGCTCAAGCTGAGGCTAAAATCTTAATGGCGGTTCAAGAGCACATACTAAGCCCGAGGTTTGGAGGGCCGATCATCGGAGGAATTCACGATCACATTTCGGGATTGTATCTACTTACGAGAGGAGAAAAGCTCTTCAGCAAAGAGGAGGTTATGGAACTTATAAAACCTCTTGACATTGATAAGCTTCCAGAACCAAAAGAAATTAGAAACGGAAAGCCGTATTGGAGCGGAAAGCAAATCTTTAGCATGATTTTGCCGGACATCACCCTCGAATTTAAGGCTGAAATCTGTCAGGGATGCGAAAACTGTAAGGGAGCAGAGTGTGAAAACGATGCTTATGTGATTATAAAGAATGGTGAGCTGATAAAGGGAACTATTGATGAAAAGGCTGTGGGAGCTTTCAAAGGCATAATAATCGATGAAATAGTTCGAAAGTATGGAAATGACGAAGCTAAGAATTTCATAGACAATATGACAAAGCTCGCGATAAGGGCGATAATGCTCACGGGATTCTCGGTCGGAATTGACGATGAAGACATACCAGAAGAAGCCAAAAAACAGATTGATGAGATAATAAAAGAGGCCGAAAAGAAAGTCGAGAAATTGATCGAAACGTACAAAGCCGGCAATCTCGAACCGATGCCCGGAAGAAGCGTTGAAGAGACACTTGAAATGAAGATAATGCAGGAACTCGGTAGAGCGAGAGACATGGCGGGTAAGATCGCTGGAAAATACCTCGGTATGGACAACGCCGCTGTCATCATGGCTGTTAGCGGTGCTCGTGGCTCTATGCTCAACCTCACCCAGATGGCCGCCTGTATCGGGCAGCAATCGGTAAGAGGCGAAAGGATAAAGAGGGGATATTCCTACACAAATCGCACGCTACCTCATTTCAAGCCCGGTGATCTGAGTGCAAAAGCAAGGGGGTTTGTCAAAAGCAGCTACAAAGAGGGATTGAGTCCTATAGAGTTTTTCTTCCATGCAGTTGGTGGAAGGGAAGGTCTCGTTGATACGGCAGTCAGAACGTCGCAGTCTGGCTATCTCCAGAGGAGGCTCATAAATGCTTTGCAGGATATAAAGGTCGATTACGACGGAACTGTAAAGGAGCAGACATCTGGCTTGATCGTCCAGTTTAGATACGGTGAAGATGGTGTTGATCCGATGAAGAGCTTCAGAGGAAAGGGTGTCGATGTTAAGAGAGTAATTAAAGAAGTGTTGGGAGAGTGATGAGTTATGGATTTTCTTAACAATTATCCCCTCCCAGAATACATCAAGAAGGAAATAAAAGAAGAGCTCGAAAAGCTTAATGTTGATGAGGAAACTGCTAAGAAGATCGTTGAGAGATGCTACGAGGTTTATTTGCGGAATTTGGTAGAGCCCGGTGAAGCCGCCGGTATAGTGACTGCACAATCGATCGGAGAGCCGGGTACACAGATGTCTCTACCATATGAAGAGAAGATTATCATAAAAAAAGGTGAGAATGTCAAGATAGTTGAGATCGGAAGATTCGTTGATGAATGCATAGAGAAGTTCGGGTCCATCAGACAGGGAATTCATGAAATATGTGATCTGCCAGTGGATGTTTACGCATTAAGCTTAGATCAGGACGAAAAAGTTCACTGGAAGAGGATCACAAGCGTTATAAGGCATAGATTCAGTGGAAAGCTCATAAGGATTAAGACGAGGTCTGGCAGGACAGTAACAGCAACACCATTCCACTCCTTCGTTATCAGGCAAAACAACAGAATTGTCCCCATCGAAGGTAGAAAGCTAAAAGTCGGGGATAGAATCCCAGTAATAAGGAATATGCCATTGAACTGCTTATCTGCAATCGATCTCACCGAATTCGTTGGCTATCCAGTCCTTCAAGATACTATAAAACCAATCAACGGCAGAGCCATTAGCAGAACACTTGAATTGGATTTTGATTTCGGTTACTTTTTGGGAATATACCTCGCAGACGGCTACTCAACAAAGCACTTCGTTTCGATATCAAACACGAACAGAGAGGTCATAGAAATCGTCAGAAGGTTTGCGGAAAGGCTCGGGATTCAGACAGCCGAATATTATAACCACAGTGGAAAAAGCCATAACATAAGGCTTTACTCCTCGGTTCTAAGCGAGTTTGTCCAGCACTTCGGTTGTAATGCGAAAAAGAAAATCCCTGACTTCGTGTTTGGTGCTGAGAAAGAGTTTGTAAGAGGTCTGCTACAGGGTTACTTCGACGGAGATGGAAGCGTAAACGTTGAAAGGAAGACAATTAGAGCTTTCTCATCCTCCAAGGAGCTTATTGAAGGAATAGCTATACTACTAACGAGATTCGGAATATTCAGTGTTAAGAGAGAAATGAAGGGACAGTATGGCATCGAAATATCTTACAGATACGCCAAGAAGTTTGCAGAGGAGATAGGATCTTCAGTGCCAGAAAAGGCTATAAAGCTTTGTAAGATAGCAGAATCAGACTCCGAGATTACGTACGATCTCATAGACATGATTTCCTCAATAGGCCCAGCACTTTTGAATATCTCAAGAAAATTTAGATATCCGTTACACTACGTAAGAAAGTTCGTCAGAAAGCAAAAGATCGGAAGAGAAACACTACGGAGACACCTTGCAAGGCTCGAAGAGCTTGCAAAGGGAGTTGAAGTGAAGGAGCTGGAAATCCTAAGGAAGGCTGTGGAATCCGATGTCGTTTGGGATGAGATCGTGTCGATTGAGGAGATGGACTACGATGACTACGTCTACGATTTAAGTGTTGAAGGCTTAGAGACGTTCACGACAGCCGAAGGCGTAATCACGCACAACACGATGAGAACATTCCACTACGCTGGTGTCGCTGAAATCAACGTTACCCTTGGATTGCCGAGATTGATAGAAATTCTCGATGTTAGAAAACATCCATCTACCCCGATGATGACAATCAGACTTCTACCAGAATACGCTAAGGATAGAAATAAGGCAAGAGAAATCGCCAACAGGATAGAGGCAACACATATTTTGGATGTTGCCGAAATCGTGACCGATTTAAGGAACATGAGGATTATCGTTAAGCCAGACGAAAAAGCTTTAAAAAGGAAGGGGTTGAATAAAGAGACGCTCAAAAAGAAGATCGAAAAGAGTTTGAAAACTGAGGTTGAAGAAACGGAAGAGGGGTTAATAATCTCCATAAAGAAGCCATCCTACAAAGAACTGATGGATACGTTTGAAAAACTCAAGAAGCTCGTCATCTCGGGGATCAAGGAGATTAAGAGAGTAATCGTAAGAAAGGAGGGTGATGAATACGTGTTGTACACAGAGGGATCAAACCTAAAGAGGATAATGAAAGAAGAAGGAATCGACTTCACGAGAACCGTGACAAATAACATTTACGAGATATATGAGGTTTTAGGAATTGAAGCGGCAAGGAATGCGATAATAAATGAAGCCATCTCCACACTCGAAGAGCAGGGTCTTGAAGTTGATAGAAGGCATATAATGCTTGTTGCGGACGTCATGACTGCGGACGGTGAATTAAAGCAGATCGGAAGACACGGAGTTGCTGGAGAAAAGCAGAGTATTCTTGCAAGAGCTGCTTTCGAGATGACGGTGAATAACCTTCTTGAGGCAGCTGTTAGAGGCGAAATTGACAGACTCAACGGAATTACCGAAAATATTATCGTTGGACAGCCGATAAAGTTGGGAACGGGAGATGTGGAACTCGTGTATGGAGGGAGTGTAAATGAAGGTCGATCTAAGTAGAGCTTTAAGAAGAGCCCTTAAGACGGGTGTTGTCTATCTGGGCAGCAAAAGAACGATAAAAGCAGTTCGAGATGGAAAAGCTAAACTCGTAGTAGTCGCTAAAAATTGCCCCGAGGAAGTTATAGAGAAACTTAAAAAATACAATGTCAAAATGGTAACATATAACGGAACGAATATGGAACTCGGGGCGATATGCGGTAAACCGTTCAGCGTAGCAGCCTTAGCCGTGATAGATGAGGGTGAATCCGAAATACTCAATATTTAATTTTATTTTTAGGGGATAATTATGGGTGTGAAGCTATCTACCGAAAGTATAAGGTATATCGCCCTTTTTGAGAGCTTAACTGGCGCCATCGTAAAAGACTGCCTCATCTACGATGATAGAGTAGTATTTCTCGTCCGAAAAGGAGACATGGGTTTAGCTATTGGAAAAGGTGGCATAAACGTTGAAAAAGCAAGAGAGATCATCGGTAAAAAAGTCGAAATATTCGAACACAGCGACAATCCCGCAGAATTTATTGAAAACGTTTTCAGGCCGATAAAAGTCACGGTGAAGATTGTGGAAAGGGGTGATAAGAAAATAGCCTACGTTTACGCATCCTCCCAGTATAAAGGGTTAATAATAGGGAAGGGCGGAAAAAATATAAACAAAGTAAAAGAACTCGTGAGAAGGCATCACGACATCGAAGATGTGATAGTCAAATGAGGTGGTGATATGGGTAGAGGATTATTCGCAGCAAGGAAGCTCATCGAAAATAGGAAGAAGTTTAGATGGAGTGACAAGAGACACGTCCGTAGAGTACTTGAGTTAAATGTCAAAGCCGATCCGCTCGAAGGGGCTCCGATGGCAAGAGGAATTGTCCTCGAAAAGATAGGTATTGAGGCGAGACAGCCAAACTCGGCAATCAGGAAAGCTGTCAGGGTTCAGTTAATAAAGAATGGAAAGCAAGTGACGGCGTTCTGCCCCGGTGATGGCGCCATAAACTTCATAGACGAGCACGACGAGGTCATAATCGAAAGGATAGGTGGCAGAATGGGAAGGAGTATGGGAGATATTCCCGGCGTCAGATTCAAGGTCATTAAGGTAAACGATACTAGCCTTAAGGAGCTATGGAAAGGTAAGAAGGAGAAGAAACTGAGGTGATTTCATGAAATACGGATTGACTAAGGAAGAACTGCTCGTCTTCGGGAAATACGACGCAACTGAAGTGGAAGTCAACGACCCGGCACTCAAGAATTACATCTGCCTAAAGCCAAAGGTAGTCCCACATACCCACGGAAGGCATGCGAACATTCCGTTCGCAAAACAGAACGTCTTCATTGTTGAGAGATTAATCAACAAAGTAATGAGAAAGGGTCGCAATACCGGAAAGAAAATGCTTGCTTATGACATTGTTAAGCAGGCTTTTGAGATAATTGAGAAGAAGACGAAAAAGAATCCACTCCAGGTCCTCGTTGATGCTATAATTAACGCAGGACCAAGAGAAGAAGTCGTCAGGCTGAAATACGGTGGCGTAGCCGTCCCCAAATCGGTTGACACTTCAAGTTCAAGGAGAGTCGACGTTGCCCTGAGAAATATCGCTGAAGGTGCTAGAAGAGCCGCCTTCAAATCGAAAAGAAGTATCGCCGCCTGTTTGGCCGACGAGATTATTGCCGCAGCGAATAACGAGAGCAGAAGCTATGCGATAGCAAAGAAGGAGGAAGTTGAGAGGGTAGCCAAGTCCGCAAGGTGATGTAAATGACGAGAGCAAAGAAAATGATTGAAAAGATAAAGGAACTTATGTATAGGCCGGAGAAAATAAGAAACATGGGAATTGTCGCCCACATCGATCACGGTAAGACGACACTTTCCGATAATCTCTTGGCTGGAGCCGGAATGATTAGCGAGGAGCTTGCAGGAAGACAGCTCTACTTGGACTTTGATCCACAAGAACAGGAGAGAGGTATTACGATCAATGCGGCAAGCGTTTCGATGGTTCACGAATACAAAGGTGAGGAATATCTTATCAACCTCATCGATACACCGGGTCATGTTGATTTTGGTGGTGAAGTAACAAGAGCAATGAGAGCTGTTGATGGAGTTATTGTCGTCGTTGATGCTGTTGAGGGTGTAATGCCCCAGACAGAGACCGTCCTCAGACAAGCTTTAAAGGAGAACGTTAAGCCGGTTCTATTCATCAACAAAGTTGATCGACTCATCAGAGAGCTCGAAGTCACTCCAGAGGACATGCAAAAAAGGTTTGTCAGAATAATATCCGATGTAAACAAATTCATAAAGTTGATGAAGCCGGATAAGTACAAAGAGTGGATGCTCGACGTAACAAACGGAAGTGTTGCTTTCGGATCCGCCCTCTACAACTGGGCCGTAAGTGTCCCGGCGATGAAGGACACCGGTATAGGATTCAAGGAAGTTTACGAGTATCTGAATTCGGATGACTGGAGGACGTTAGCGAAGAAATCTCCACTCTACAAAGTTGTTCTCGACATGGTAATAAGGCACCTGCCATCTCCGATTCAAGCTCAGAAGGAGAGAATCAAAACGATCTGGAAGGGAGATATCAACAGCGAAATTGGAAAGGTCATGATAAACTGCGATCCCAAAGGGCCTGTGGCTCTTATGGTAACGAAGATCGTCGCTGATCCTCACGCCGGAGAGGTTGCAGTAGGAAGACTCTTTAGCGGAACTCTCAAGCCCGGTATGGAGTTATACATAATCGATAGGAGAGCAAAAAACAGAGCCCAGACCGTCGGGATCTTTATGGGCCCACGAAGGGTTGAAGTCGATGAGGTGCCTGCGGGGAACATCGTTGCTGTCGTAGGTCTGAGAGACGCGGTCGCAGGATCAACCTGTTCAACTGTTGAGAATATGGAGCCATTTGAGTCAATGAGACATTACAGCGAACCAGTCGTCACCATGGCGATTGAGGCGAAAAATCCCAGAGATCTTCCAAAGCTCATTGAGGTTTTGAGAAAGCTTGCCAAAGAGGATCCGACCCTGCAGGTAACCCTTAATGAGGAGACTGGAGAGCATCTGATTAGCGGAATGGGTGAACTCCATTTGGAGGTAAAGGTAGAAAAGATCAGAAGGGATTTCGGATTAGAAGTCAAGACATCACCTCCTATCGTAGTATTCAGAGAGACCGTCATGGGAACGTCACCAGTTGTCGAAGGAAAGTCTCCAAACAAGCACAACAGATTCTATATCGTTGTTGAGCCATGTCCGCCAACGGTAATAGAAAAGTTCAAAGAAGGAGAAGTCAATATGAAAATGGACAAAAAAGATAGAAGAAGAATTCTGGAAGAGGCTGGATTGCCGGGTGAGGAAGCCGCAGGCGTTCAGGAATACTACGAGGGCAATATTTTCGTAGATGTCACAAAAGGTATCCAGTATCTGCACGAGACAATGGAACTGATCTTGGAGGGATTTAGAGAGGCGGTGCAGGCTGGCCCGATAGCAAGAGAACCCATTTACAGTGTCAAGGTTAAGCTTGTTGACTGTAAGCTCCACGAAGATGCAGTCCACAGAGGTCCAGCACAGGTTATCCCGGCAGTCAGATCAGCGATATTCGCCGCAATGCTCCAAGCTAAGCCAGCGCTCCTCGAACCTTACCAGAAGATATTCATCACAGTCCCACAGGATATGCTTGGTAACGTTACAAGAGAGATTCAGGGAAGAAGAGGACAGATTCTCGAGATTAACACCGAGGGTGACATGGTAATAGTGGTAGCGAAGGCCCCTGTCAAGGAAATGTTTGGATTCGCCGGTGCGATAAGAAGCGCCACTTCCGGAAAGGCGATATGGAGCGTCGAGTTCGCAGGCTTCGAGCCAGTTCCACAGACCCTTTTCGAGCAGTTTGTAATGGAGGTCAGACAAAGAAAAGGATTGAAACTCGAAATACCAAAGCCAGAAGATTTTGTAGGCCCCTAATTTTTTACTTTAACTTTCTACGATAATGGAAATTTTTATTTAATGCATCTCCCCAATTACAAACACAGGACCGTGTAACGGCAAAATTTTATAAACCTATCCTTAAAATTGGGAAGGAGGTGAATAAGTATGCCCAAGGAGAAGGAGCATATTAACGTGGCAATGATAGGACACGTAGATCATGGAAAGTCAACAATGATCGGTAGGCTGCTCTATGAAGCTGGTGAAATCCCAGAGCACGTAATCGAGAAATACAGAAAGGAAGCTCAGGAAAAGGGTAAAGCTACCTTCGAATTTGCATGGATAATGGACAGGCTTAAGGAGGAGAGAGAAAGAGGTTTGACGATCGATGTTGCTCACAGGAAGTTTACCACACAGAAATACGAAATCACGATCGTGGACTGTCCCGGTCACAGGGACTTCATTAAGAATATGATCACGGGTGCTTCACAGGCTGATGCTGCCGTCCTCGTTGTCGATGTTGTTGAATGTGTCCAGCCGCAGACGAAAGAGCACGTATTCCTTGCGAGGACGTTGGGAATCAACCAGCTTATCGTCACTATCAACAAGATGGACAGAGTGAACTATGATCAGAAAGCTTTCGAGAAGTGTAAGGAAGCCGTATCAAAGCTGATCAGACTCGTCGGATACAAGCCGGAAGAGGTTCCTTTCATTCCCACGTCTGCCTACTATGGTGATAACGTCCTAAAGAGAAGTAACAAAACTCCATGGTATAACGGGCCGACCTTATTTGAAGCCTTCGACCTGCTTAAGCCACCTGAAAAGCTTATAGACAAGCCGCTCAGAATCCCCATCCAAGATGTCTACTCAATCAGCGGTGTCGGAACAGTTCCCGTAGGCAGAGTTGAGAGTGGCGTCCTGAGAGTCGGCGACAAAGTGATAATTAATCCGCCCGGAGTAACCGGCGAAGTAAAGAGCATCGAGATGCACCACGAGCCACTCCAAGAGGCTTATCCCGGTGACAACATCGGTTTCAACATCAGAGGTGTCAGCAAGAAAGACATTAGGAGAGGAGATGTCGCAGGTCACTTGGACAACCCACCAACGATCGTCAGAGACTTCACGGCACAGATCATCGTCCTACAGCACCCGACTGCTATCACAGTAGGATACACGCCGGTTGTCCACGCTCATACGGCACAGGTTGCGTGCAGATTTGTTGAACTCCAGAAGAAGATTGATCCGAGAACAGGTCAGGTCAAAGAGGAGAATCCGCAGTATCTTAAGACCGGAGATTCAGCTATCGTCAAGCTTGAACCAACCAGACCTATGGTCATCGAGAGAGTAAAGGATATTCCACCTCTCGGCAGGTTCGCCGTAAGAGACATGGGAATGACTATAGCGGCGGGAATGGTCATCGACCTAACGCCGAGAGATTAATTATTTCTTTTTTGGTGATTTTTATGGCGATAAAGGGTTACAAAGCAAGAATAAGGCTCTCCGGCCTTAATCCTCGTGACCTTGACAAACTTTGCATGCAGATCAAAGAGATAGCCGAAAAAACAGGCGTCGAGATAAGTGGCCCGATTCCTCTGCCAACCAAGCGGTTGGTCGTTCCAGTCCGAAAATCCCCAGATGGTGAAGGTAGTGAGACTTGGGATCATTGGGAAATGAGAATACACAAGAGATTGATAGATATTGCAGCGGATGAGAGAGCGTTAAGGCAGATTATGAGGATTCAGGTTCCGAAAGACGTTAACATAGAAATCGTTTTAGAAAGTTAATGCAATTTAAAGTAACTTTTCTTGGAACTTCCGGCACCGTTCCGACAGTTGATCGGAATCCCTCATCCATTTTCGTAAACTTTGCTGGAGAGCGAATTCTTCTCGACTGCGGCGAAGGAACCCAGAGACAGATGATGATCGCAAAAACGGGCTTTGGTGTTAGTAGCATCTTCATAACCCATATGCACACAGATCACTTCATCGGGCTTTTCGGCTTAATCGAGTCGATGTCCCTTAACGGGAGAACAAAGAGCTTGAACATATACTCCCCGAACTCGAGATTTTTGAGAAATCTTTTCAGGGAATTCGGCTACGATGCACTTGACTTCAAGATAAACCTAATCACCCTAAGAGATGGAGACTTTGTCAGATTCGGTAACTTCAAGGTCTTAGCATTCAAAACAGATCACATAATCGATAGCCTAGGATACGCCATTATCGAGGACGACTTTTACAGGTTCGACAGGAAGAGGGCCGAGGAGCTCGGTATCCCACCGAGTCCCTTATACAGCAAACTGGCGAGAGGTGAAACTATCGTGTTTAAAGGAAAGAGAATCACACCGGAGATGGTAACTTCGGGGATCGTCAGGGGAAGGAAACTCGTCTATACGGGAGACACAAAGCCGACAGAGAGGGTTGTCGAGGTTGCTCAAAACGCTGACGTTTTGATTCACGATTCCTCATTCACATCCGATTTAGCAGAGTGGGCGGAGATTACAAAGCACTCAACTGCCAGACAGGCGGCTGAGGTGGCAAAAAGGGCGAACGTTAAGAAGTTGATTCTGACGCACATCAGTGCAAGGTATAAAGATCCATCGGTATTGCTCATGGAAGCTAAGGAGGTTTTCGATAATGTTGTAGTTGCCGAAGACTTTATGGAGATCGAATTGAAAAGAAATTAGCTCAAAAATTTCTCCAACCTTTCGAGCATTTTCTTTATGTTTTCAGTACTTGTCGCGTAGCTGAATCTGACCCAATTAGAGTAGCTTTTACCGAACGCTGAACCAGGTGTCACAGCAACATAGTATTGATTAAGAAACTCCTCTGAAAATCGGTCTCCGTCCATTCCGACATTCGCAAATATGTAGAACGCCCCGTCTGGAGGGGCGTATTTGATCCCTAGCTTATCCAACCCATCTGAAAGGAGATCTCTTCTCTTTCTGAATGTTTCGACCATTTCTTTTACAAAGCTCTGATCTCCCTTTAAAGCTTCTACAGCCGCGTATTGAACAAATGTTGTCGGAGAAGTGACTGAATGCGACTGAATTTTGCTCATTTTTGTTATTATGTCTTTATTGGCGACTGCATAGCCAATCCTCCATCCAGTCATCGCATACGTTTTTGAGAAGGCGTTGATCGTTAAAGTCCTCTCGAACATATCGTCGAAACTCGCAATGCTGTAGTGCTTTCCATTGAAGATAATCTTCTCGTAAACTTCATCAGACATGACGAGGATGTCATGGTCTTTTGAGAGATCTGCAATCTTTTTTAAAAATTCTTTCGGATAAACCACACCGATCGGATTGTTGGGCGTGTTTACTATGATCATTTTCGTTTTTTGGGTTATGTAATCTTCGATAGGGGCGTCCTTGAAATCCTCCGTATGCCTGACCCAGACGGGTTTGCCTCCCGCTAGGAGAATACAGGCCTCATAACTCACCCATGCAGGCTCTAATAGGATCACCTCGTCCCCTTCTTCGATCAAAGCTTGCATCGATAAATAGATGGCGTATTTGGCTCCCGGTGTCACGATCACGTTTTCTGGCTTTGCATCAATCTCGTTTTCTTCCCTTAATTTCTCAGCAATGGCTTCTCTAAGTTCTGGAATTCCCTGTGAGGGGGCGTATAGCGTCTTTCCCTCCTTCATTGCTCTGTAGGCAGCCTCCACTATGTGTTCAGGTGTTCTGAAGTCTGGCTCTCCTACGCTCATGTCTATGACGTCCTTTCCCTGCTTTTTCAATTCCTTTGCCTTTTCCGAAAGCCTTATCGTTGCTGAGGGCTTGATCAAATTAACTCTGCTCATACTCTCTAAGCCTCTTTACAAGCTTTACAGCCGCCTCAACAGCTCTCTTAGCGTAATCAACTCTTTCCTGTGCTGCTATTCTACCCATTCCTGGTCCGCTTATTCCTAATGTAACCGGGACTCCGTATTCTAAGCTAAGATCTATTATCTTACGGGCTGCGTGCTGCGCCACAACCTCGTCGTGCTCTGTCTCTCCCTCGATCACACATCCGAGGGTTGCTACGGCATCAACTCTACCCTTTTCGAGCATCTTCTTGAGAGCAATCGGAATGTCAAACACTCCGGGAACCCTAATCGTCTCGACGACTTCCGCCCCTAAAAACTCAGCGTGCTCCTTTGCTAAAATCTCCATTATGTAAGTTATGTCACGGTTGAACTCTGCGACTATTAGTCCTAACTTTATCTTGTCGCTCATATTACAAACGATAAGCAGAAGATATTTAACTATTTAGTAGGTTTATTATCGTAGCGATCCCCGCTGAAAGGGCAGTTGCTGTCACTACTCCTATCACAAAGTTTATTTTACTCAAGTGATTCGATATGTTTGAAGCCCCGTAGGGTAGCGGTCAATCCTGCCGGCCTTTGGAGCCGGCGACCGGGGTTCGAATCCCCGCGGGGCTATCTTTAACTATAACCTCCAAGCCTTTATAAGCCTTAAAAAAACTGTTCCCTTTAGTTCCCGTCACATCGCAATCGGAGAGAATACTTAAACAAAAAGCTTATTAATTGTCCTAAAGTAAGCAAATTCATGGGTCTCAAAGAAAAAGTTGAAGAAGTAATTGAGAAAGAAATAAGACCTGCACTGATAAGAGATGGAGGAAACATAGCAGTTATTGATGTTAACGAAGAAAGCGGAGAGGTTAAAGTGAAGTTACTGGGATCATGCTATGGCTGTCCAATGTCTCAAATAACACTAACGATGTTCGTTGAACAGCATTTGAAGGCGAAGATACCCGAAGTTAAAAGAGTCATACCAGTGTAATGGAATATATAGAACCTCTTAAAATTTTAATTTATAACGAGAAAGCCATTAGAGGTATTGACACAAGGGGTTTTGGTGGATTCTGCGAATGCAATGGGGTACTCTCTCAAAAGACTTGGCACGAAATAAGCCCCTTAAAAATTCTCGTTGCCGAATGTGAGAACTGCTGGGAAACAGAAGCTCTCATTTTCAGTGAGAAAAAGTTGATTGAAAGAAAAAAAGTTATAACAATCAAGAGAAAAGAGCTCAAAGAATTTCTCTTAAAAAAACTGAGTAAATCAGAGCTTGAAGCAATTCTAAATAAGGTAAGAGGATTGGACTACAACTACTCGTCTTTCAGCAGAGCAAGAAAAAAACTCGAAAAAATGGGAATTGATGTTAGGGAAATACTTAAGGAGCTTATATTTTAAAGAATTTCCTTAATGAACTTTGCCAATCTTATAGCATCTTCCCTATTTTTCATCAGGATATTTGTAGAAACCACCTCGACGTTTTTTATCTCGATATTCTTGTCCCTTTCGTCAACTATCAGAACATCAATTACATCACCGTAGAATTGAGCCACGCCTTTTGGAGAAACTTCAAATCCTTTAGCTCTTAAGAACTTTCCGGCAGGACCGCTAACAGCCTCTGTCCCAATTATGGGTGATACTGCTATGACCTTCTTCTTCTTAATAGCTTCTTTTATACCTCTAACAAGAAGTATCGGCATTATACTAGTCACTGGATTGCTCGGTCCGATTAAAACGGCTTCGCACATCTCTATCGCGTCTAAAACACCATCTGAAGGGTTAGCATTCTCTATGTTCTTTATATAAATGTCTCTAACCTCTGGCAGTCCTCTGTGCTTTACCCAGAATTCTTGAAAGTGCATTTCACCCATATCCGTTAGGATGTTAGTGGATACCTCTTCTTCACACATCGGGAGTATTTCCTGCCTTACTCCGAAGGCTTTTCTGAGCATTTCAGTAGCTTCTTTAAGACTTTTTCCTTCTCTAAGTAGATTACTCCTGAAAATGTGCGTAGCTCTGTCTTTGTCTCCGATCATCATCATCTCGTCCATTCCGAGTCTTTTAAGCTGGTTATGGGTCTCAAAAGTGTCGTTCCTGACACCCCACCATTTCTCTTCGTCTATAATACCGGCAAGGGCGTAGATAACTGAATCAATGTCAGGACAGATCTTGTTTCCGGAGATCCACACGTCTTCAGCTGTATTAACAATTACGGTAAAATCTTTGATGACATCTTTCATTCCAGTTAACAACTTTGGCGTCCCAGTCCCACCAGATAAAACCGTTATCATGATTCTGAATAAGTAAATTGTTTAAAAAACTGTAAGCAAATATTTTAGGGAAACCTGATATATACCTTACAACAACTCTAAAAATAATGAGCAAATTCAAATCGGATCTGAAACTCACGATATTTTACAACGGGTTCTTTGGAGAGAGATTCATAGCAAATCTCATGAACTACAAGAATTCCTGCCCATCTTTTGGAGCCTGCGGATTAGATGGATGCGTTCAGTGTAAAGAGAACATTTACAGCTTTTCGAAAAACATAATAGCCACCTACGGGATGATTGACCCAGCAAATCTTCCTGATTTTATCGAGAATCCCGAAGATTTCTTGCCAAAAAATATTGCGAAAGCAGATATAGCTATTGCGATAAACATGCACTCCGATTTGCTCATAGCCTTGCCAGAAAGGCTCGCACCCTTAGGATACAAAGCATATATAATCCCAGTTGAAGAGCCAAATTGGTGTTCCCCTGGACTTGCCAAACAGATTAAAGAGAAATGCCTTGAGTTGGGACTGGAATTTGCCGCTCCAAAGCCTTTCTGCCTGTTAAGGGAAAGCGAAGAGCATCCCGTGATTAACAGATTCATAAGAGAAATGGGAATGGGTTATCCGAAATTTGAGATAGATTTCGTAGAGATTAATGGAGTAAAGAGACTAAAGAACATCAGAATTCTCAGAAGTGAGCCATGCGGAGCGGCGTGGTATATCGGAGTGAGATTGAGGGAATTCGAATTCGATACATTCAGACAACTCTGGGACAGAATCGCCGAAGCACATCACTCTTTTCCGTGCACTGGGAGTATGAAGAAAGACATCGAATACAACGAAACCCTTCTTCATGTGGCAGGTTACGCCGTTAGACATGCAGTTGACGAAGCTTTGGGATACGAGGATGACGAGGACATTCCAGAACACATCAAAAGCATTGTAACGGGAAATTCTTAAATGGTCAAGAACAACAAACTTTCATGGAAATTAACGGAATTTTCGTTCAAGGAGATGGAAAAATCCTATTCGTTCACGGAGCTGGATTAAATTCAAATGTTTGGAAAAATCTACTGAGCCTTGGATTCGCTGTTGATCTTCCTGGACACGGAAAAAGTGTCGCCAGAGATATAAAGAGTTTAAAAGATTACGCTGAAGTTCTGGTAGAAGTCGTTGAAAGACTTGAAACACCCATAATTGCGGGGCATTCGATGGGCGGAGCCGTTGTCCAAGAGTATCTCAGAATCGGTGGTAAAGCCGAAGGTGTTGTTCTGATATCAACAGGTGCCCGACTTCCAGTAAATCCAAAAATTTTGGAGAGTTTAAAACAGGATTTCGAAGGCACCGTAGACAAACTCGTCAACTGGATGTTTCACAAGGATTTTGAGAACAAAATTGTGAAGAAATTCGTTAAGGATATTATTCTCAATACTGGAGTTGAAATAACCTTAAGAGATCTTTATCTCTGTAGTAAATTCGATCTAACGGAATGCTATCCTGAGATAGAAATTCCCACCCTGATCATAGTAGGCAACGAAGATGTTATGACGCCGCCGTATCTTTCGGAGTATCTGAGAGAAAAAATACCGAAATCAAGGCTTTCGGTTATCCACGATGCGGGACACATGGTTTTCTTAGAAAAACCAAATGAAACAAACATCATACTAAGAGAATTTCTGAAGGACGTTCTAAACTCCTGAGCTTTTCTATTAGCTTCCTCTTCTTTTCACACTCAACGAGACTGTGTTCGAGAACCTCTTCAATTCTTGATACGGGGATTATCTCAATCCTCCCTTCGTATTCCGCATCAAGTATTACGTCATTTAGATTATCCCGCGGAATTATAACTCTCTTCAATCCCGCTTGAATTGCCGCTTCGATCTTTTGCGTTACGCCGCCGACTGGCAAGACATCTCCCTTCACGGATAAGCTGCCAGTCATTGCAACGCTCTGATCCACTGCTATACCCTCCAAGGCGGATATAACTGCTGTAGCTATGCTAATGCTCGCTGAATCTCCCTCGACTCCTTCGTAGGTTCCGACAAACTGGATGTGGACATCATAGTCGGATATATCTTTCCCTATCATCTTTTTGATTATCGCCGACACGTTGATTACAGCTTCCCTTGCAATTTCCTGCAACCTTCCAGTAGCTATGATCTTTCCTTCCTCTTTACTCAAAGCAGGGGTAATTTCAGCGATTATCGGAAGGACTATTCCGGCGGACTCCCCAATCACAGCCAATCCGTTGACTCTTCCGATTTCAGCCCCCTCTATTATAAACAGCTTGTAATCTTTTCTTTTTTCGATGTATTTGTCCGCAAGTTGCTCTTCAATGCTCTTAGCTATCTTCTTAGCCTTGAGGACGTGTTCTACTGTGACATATTTGCTTCCCTCGGCTAGTGCAATATCACCAGCTGTTCTCACGAGGCCTCCGAGCTCTCTGAGTCTGAGAGTTAGGTGACCTCTCCTTCCGGCTCTTTTTTTCGCTTCCTTAATGATTTCGGCGACTGCCTCTCTCGTAAAGTGGGGAATTTTACCATCCCTGACAACTTCTTGTGCAACGAATCTGACAAGTTTCCTCCGATTCTCTATAGTGTCCTCCATGGTGTCGTTCATGTAAATCTCGTATCCATAACCACGAATTCTGCTCCTTAAAGCCGGATGCATGCCGTAGAGAGCGTCAAGATTTCCAGCCGCCACAAGGATGAAGTCACAGGGAACAGGTTCGGTTCTGACCATGGCACCGCTCGATCTCTCTGACTGTCCGGTTATTGGGAATTTCTTCTCCTGCATTGCTGTCAGGATTTTCTGCTGCGATTCTATCGTCAGCGTGTTTATTTCGTCGATATATAGGACACCTTTGTGAGCTCTGTGGATTGCTCCGGCTTCAACCCTCTCATGGGCTGGTGTTTCAAGACCGCCAGAGTTCTTAACTAAAAGGCCATTAGCCAACAAATTGCCAGTTTCTGTTGTTACGTTGTAAGTCTCGTTAATCGTTAGAGTGATATTTACGTCTTTAAAGTCGTCTCTGACAGATTTTACATAATCCAAAACTTGAATTAACCTGTTAGCTCTTTCTTTGTCGTAAATTGGTTTTAGGAGCTCTATAAATCTTTCAACATTTTTAGGTTCATGACTTATCAGCAACCTTAAGAGAACTTTATCTTTTTCAGTTCCTCTCTCGCATATTAAGTTAGCTTTGATACCCAAAAGGCCCAAGAGTACCTTTAAGTCTTCTAGGAATGCTCTCATATTTTCCACAAGTTCAGGAATTGTTGTAATACTAAAAGCCAACATCCCTTCTAAATATTTCTTGTTTCCAAGACCGTAAACACTGCCGTCAGACTCGAACAAACCTCTTAGAAATTCTCTTACCGTTTTCTCTGATACAAGAACAAACTCTGGAATCTTGATTTGTTGATTTGTTTTCTTGCCAACTGGGAATCCTAGCGCAGCGAAAAACCTTATTATCTTTCTGTCTGTGGTTCTTAGAATATAGCTCTCTCCCATTGAACTTTCATTCTTCCTAATTTCGTAGTTGAAGTCTCTAAATACAGATTTTAAGTCACGGGCAATATTTTCAAGTGTATCACGCTTTGAGGAGATTATTGAGAAGCAATTCAGGTTTTTATCAATATTTCCACAGCCCAATGCGTATCCAAAGATTCTCGCAATTATAGGTAATCTTACGTCATTCGATTTGAGAGGCAAAAGTCCTAGCGATCTTAGCTCTTCGATTATCTTTAAAGGCCTAGTTATACCTTCGTACCACAATCTGAGAGTGTTTGCTTTATATCCTAAAAATTTCGAAGCTCTCTTATATCCCACCTTCGGATAGTTCTCTCTAAACTTCAGCCATTTGACATACATCTGATACTTCTCTAAATCACTGTAAGTTTTTGCTATATCGTATTCATCAAGAATTGTTATTGTAGAGTAAGGTATTTTCTCTCCGTTGTATCTACCAGCTTCAACCAAACCTCTTTCTGTATAGATTTTGTGCTCTGGAGTTAGAAGAAGGAACTTTCCATTAAATTTTACAGGAACTATATCGAATTTGCCGATTCTCTTGTTTACACTAAGAATTTTTGTCCTTATAACTTTACCGTTATCGAAGGTTAGGGTGTAGTAATTTTTATCTCTAAGGTCGACGGCAAGATATTTTGCATCTTCGAGACTCATTTCCTGAATTAAATCGGAATGTTTCTCTAGGATTTCATCAACAAAGTCACCTATCCTGACAAGCCTCCTATTTCCGTCTTCCACTACTACTATTAAATTGTTTTTATCAAATGATTGAAATGGATCGTGACGAACGTCACCGAACAAAGCTCCGGCATGAGCACCTGTAGCGTCTTCAAAGGGAGCTGTCTCTCTATCAGCATTGTTTACGAGCAGTTTGGGGATGTTTCTTTCTTCTCTCGGCATCATGTATCTCGCAAGCAAAAAGACCATGGCAGCTGCGATAATCCCCCATAGTATCTGTTTCTCGATAATGGAGTATCCGAGTATGAAAAAAACGAGAGTGAACAGAAACATGTTCCTTGCTTGCTCCCTTTTCATAGCCTCCTGTTTGTAGGCTTCAATTATTTCCCTACCTTTTCCTGCTGGGACTGTCCTTATTTTCGGCTGATTCGGGTCTTCAGGATTCGGATAAACGAGTATGTCTTCGAGCTCCTCTTTTGGAAGGAGTTCAGCCATAGCCTTTGCAAGCATTGACTTTCCGGTTCCAGGTGATCCGATTAGCATCACATGTCTTTTTTGGATAGCTGCTTTTTTGATAGCTTCAACTGCGTGGTCCTGTCCGATAACTTGGTCTACCAATCTTTTCGGAACCTCAATTTCCTCAGTAGTTTTGAAATCCAAATATCCAACGAGTTCATCAACACTTTCTTCCATTTATCCTACTGTTACCATTTTGCTGTTTAAAAACTTACCTCACGAATTTCGTTAATTAGTCTCCTGTAGAATTCTTCGAGAAACCTATGTCTCTCCTCGGCGAGCTTTTTCGCTGTCTCAGTGTATAGAAAATCCTTGAGCTTCAATAACTTCTCTTCAAAATGAGTGATAACTTCCTCTAAGCTCTTCCCCCTTTCACCTGCAAACATGAAAGCTCTTGCTATGCCTATTGCACCCATTGCATCGAGCTTATCGGCATCGCTTAAGATCTTCGCCTCAAGGGTTTTCGGTTCTACTCCAGATGAAAAAGAGTGGGCTTCTATGCAATGACAGACCTTTCTTATAAAATCTTCCGAATACCCCTTTTTTCTCAAAAGATCCTCTGCGATTTTAGCACCCTCTATTGCATGGTTTTCGTGATCTCTTGCTATATCATGGAGATCTGCCGCCATTTCGATAACATTTGGATCACCACCTTCTCTCTCAGCTATATAAAGAGCCAAGAGCTTTACCCTTTTTGAATGATCTCGATCATGAGTCATCTTACCACCTTCCACAAGTTTTTTAAACAGATTTTGTTAACAACATACCGAATCCCGCCTTAGCTCAGTGGTAGAGCGCGGGACTGTAGTCTGCCCTGCCCCTGCAGGGGGGCAGTGATCCCGTGGTCCCCGGTTCGAATCCGGGAGGCGGGACCATCCTACCACTTTTCACATACTCCATATCCATCGATAGTTTTTTATGAAGTTTTGCTTCAAACTAATACAAGCGGGGGTTGCCGAGCCAGGCCAAAGGCGGTGGACTCAAGATCCACTCCCGTAGGGGTTCGTGGGTTCGAATCCCACCCCCCGCATTGGAAATAACTGCCTTACAGGATTACAAAAACTTCCACTTCCAATTTACCACAGGAGAAAAAAATTTAAAATCAAAAAAGACCAAAAGAATTCCGGTCAAAACAAAGTTGAAAAATTGCCTAAAAACCATCCCTCTTCAGACCAAAAAGTGAAAACAGCCCCTTTTCGAGCTCGACAGCTATGAAAACGCTTGAAGCAACTGCAATCGTCAAAGCCCATTCATAGAGTGTCATCGGTTCGAGATGCATTATTCCAAGACTGGTCAGTGCAAGCTGGATTGCAAGGGTTAACAGAATTCCGAAGATGGCGAATTTGTTCCTGAATCCGACTTCAAAGAAGCTCTTCTCGACGTATGGAGTCAGCAAGTACCAGGCTCCAACAGCTATTATGCCATTCATCGCCGCTGACATCTTTCCGATGTTAAAGTAGAGGTAGTATGCCACGAGAACGCTCAGGATTGAAATGTATGCAATTCTAAACATAATTCTGGTACTCACGATTTCTCCTCTTGTTGGTTTCAATCTCAAAAGCCCCTCCTCCTTTTTTTCAAAAACAAGCATCATTCCCAAGAGTGCCGCGGTTATGGTGTTTATCCAGAGAA
>Ga0071330_1072206_pt1 | contig 94862 bp, 59 predicted proteins | sample GBScel77sediment_FD_63802 | JGI IMG/M metagenome (GOLD analysis project Ga0071330, IMG submission 63802) | Hot spring sediment microbial communities from Great Boiling Spring, Nevada - Cellulolytic enrichment Sediment 77C v2 (version 2) | ecosystem: Environmental > Aquatic > Thermal springs >...
TTTTGATTTGATAGTTGCCCTCCGTCCCAGACCCGGTGAGACAGAGTCAACCCATAAACTCAGCTTTTGGCAAGCGCTCATGCCGTTGTCATACCCGATATGATGGAAACGGGAATGTAGTGGCACTTGTCAGTGCCACTACTGGCACTGAAACCGCGAGGTATGAATACGGCCCCTTTGGCGAACCGATCCGCCTCACCGGCCCCGCCGCCGGCCTGAATCCGTTCCGTTTCTCGACCAAGCGGACCTGCAACACCACCGATTTGGTGCTGTATGAGTACCGTGTTTACAACTCGAGTTCGGGCAAATGGTTAAGCCGAGATCCTATAGCCGAGGATGGCGGTCTGAACTTGTATGGGATTGTCGGCAACGATTCCGTTGCCAGGTGGGATATTTTTGGCCTTGCTGTAAAGCAAAACCCCGACTGTAAGGATAACTGCAAAACCGACCAAGATTGTTGTCGTTGCATGGTGTTCTGCGAAGGTGAAGGCGGGTGCGAAGCTGCCGTTTACCATATAATGAAGAATCGACAGAACACCAAATGGGGTGACTTTGGTGGCGAAAAAGATTTTTGTGCTCAGGCAAAATCGACCAAGTTCGATTGCGGCCCGAAGAACAAGCTAATCATCGATGGAAAACCTGGTGGTGGGCGTGACCGGTACGACCAGTGTTGCACAAAGACGCTGCCTGAGGGGCGCTCCGCGGAGGCTGCTGCGAAAATTTGCGAGAATCCAGGCCAAGACCCGACAGGAGGAGCACAGTTTTTCTTCACAGGTGGCCAGACGCCGAAATGGATGGAGTACAACGTCAGTATCGGCAATTGCTCGAAAGTGTTTGTGCCAGGATGCAGTCTCGATATCTACAAATGTAATGGTCCAACCAAGCCAATGCCGCCCGGTTGGAATCCATCAAACCACTGATTTTGTTATGCAAAAACTGAAACATTTGGTTTGGATAAGATATTTGTGTTCTTGTCTTGCCGCTTTTTTGTTGGTCGCCAGTGTTTCAAGCAATGGACAGAACCATTTCAGCTCGGAAGATTTCGCCAAAGCGATTCTTGCTAAGGTACAACTTGAAAAGGACTTCCAATATGACGTGGCCAAAATCGTTCCAATTACAGACGGCAAAACGCGGGAAACAAAATTCCTTTGCTACTTATTCGGCGGGCCTCCAACCTCAACGACAGGTGCAGTGGGCGTATTTGACTCAACAGGGTTTCTACTTGATGCGCAGGTGGTGAAGGGTCTCTATGAATACGAAACCAATGCCAGCGTTTTGGTTGACAACGACAGCGTGATATTGCGCACTCTCAATGCATCAGGAACTGGGTTGCACGAGGAATCGCTGGTTGTACTGACGCTCGTTAATGGAAAGCTGATAGAGACTTTCCGATGCAGCGGTTTAAGGTATTCACTGCATGGGGAGTTCTATGACCAGACAGTGCAGCTTGTTTTCTGTGATCTATACGGGGATGGAACCCGAGAAATTGTCCGCCTGGTGAAGACCAACCAATATGCTTCCGGTAGCGACCAAGAGAATTGCAAACCCAGTGTCATTAGAAGCTTTGCGGAGGTTTTTCAGTTTGATGTTAAAATTGGTAGATTTGTCCGAGCGTTTGAGTGAGAACGAGTAGGTTGCAGTTCTTTCACGTAAATATTCCCAGGCCCGTGCCGTTGTATGCGGGGTGGTTCAACCCCAAGGAACAGCTGTGTCACGGCTTCCAAGTCTTAGTTGCAATGTGCATGAATTAACCATGCAAATAATAGCGCTTGTAGAGCGAGTCGTATGAGTAACGTCGTCCAGGGAACGTTAGTTCACTGCTCCGTAGTTGAACCCGGAAAGTGCAGGGGCAAATGACGACGAAAACGACTCGTGCACAAGAGGTGTTGGTTGAGTTATACTGCTGCTTAGGCGTGGTTAGTTGGACTGGTAAAGCGAGTGTGTCCTTGGGACTGTATTGGAATTGTGAACTTACTAGATACAGCCTCTTACTGGAGGATCGCTAGCTGGCGGCCCTGTGTTATGAGTAAGCCGGTTTGCACTGTAAGTGCTTCGCGTCGTCCAGCAGCATACTGTTGGAAAAATCGAGATAGCAACATTGGTAGGTGTAGCGGTGAATGTACGCTTTGGGGATCGGGGAATTGCGCTGTATCCTGAGTTGGCGTGGCATGGTAGGGAGAGAGGAGGATGGACACTTGACTTGCTGGCTATTAAGATTATTAAGATAAGACAGACCACCTGGATGTGGAACGCCAACACCGGCACATGGCAAGTGACCGAGGATTTGAAACTCATCAGTGATCCGATGCTCTTTGGCCGGCACATAGTTGAGCTGAATGCAACGAACAACGCCCTTGTGCGCAGCTACGTGTGGGGCCTGGACTTGTCAGAGACTCTCGAGGGCGCGGGCGGTGTAGGCGGGCTGTTATGGATTTGCAATTTCCAATCTTCAAGTGGTGCACATCTTGCCGCGTACGATGGGAACGGGAACGTTGTAGCTCTAGTCAGCGCCACCACTGGAACTGAAACTGCGCGGTATGAGTATGGTCCATTTGGTGAGCCGCTCCGTGTAACCGGCCCTGCTGCATACCAAAACCCCTTCCGATTTTCGACCAAGCGCACCTGCAACACCACCGACCTGGTGCTGTATGAATACCGCGCCTACAATCCGAGCACTGGCCGCTGGCTGAGCCGGGATCCGATCGGGGAGATAGGGGGTGAAAACCTCTATTGTTTCGTCGGAAACGCTCCTACTGAGAGGGCAGACTACTTAGGTATGGGATGGTTTGAGATACGCCGTGATGCCGGCAGTCAGTGTTGCCCTCCGTGTGAAATAGAAAGGCTTAGGCGTAGGCTAGCTGAGCAGGAGAAAATCCTTGATGCGTATAAGTCGGGTAGGGATCCTGGGAGTTCAGTTTCCGGACTCAGGGTTGTGGCGGAGACAAGGTGCTATTTGGGATACCCAGATACTCGTTTTTACGAGGATACTACGACGTGCGTAGGCTGGTGTACGGTTCTTCACGAGCAAGTGCATCGCGACCAGTGTGAGAAACATTATGCAGACTATCGCTGGAAAGACTATGGGAAAGACCCTGAGGTGACAGCTGAAATAGAGATTCCTGCATATGAGAGGTCGATTAAATGTTTGCGGGCGCTTATAGAGATGGCTGAACAGCAGGCTAGAAAGTTTGGTGGTTCTATGAAATTGGCATGTGGGTGCTGCCGGGAAGATAAAAAGTAGATGTTTGGGATATGCGGTTGAGTAAACTACACACGAGGATGTTATTGATTGGCATGCTTGTCGTTGTAGGTGGGTTCGTTGTATTATGGCATGTGGGTATTCCGTTGCCTGGTGTGGTTGACATGACCAACCTTCAGGGGCGAGTTTTGGAGCTTGCCGGTCGAACGTTTGGATGGCGGCTGACACTGCGGTACCCGAGCGGTCAGATCAAGGCGTGCGTGTTGTTTTGGGAGTCAGATTCCGGGCGTTTGCTTCGTTGGGGCAGATTTTACGATCTAGAGGGCAATCTCAGGTCACGGGTTGATGGTGGGAACGGTTTTCTTTTCCTTTTCTACGATAATGGTGTTCCGATGGAGCTGACGGGGTATCTTTCGGGGCGTCCGTATGGGCCATCTTTGATGTGGGATGAAGGTGGTAAACTTTTACGCGCGGAGTATCGTGATCAGAGTGGACGCGTTCTTTGGTCGTACGAGTGTAGTCCCATTGCAAAATGAAGTATTTTCGCAAGTGGCTTAATGGGGACAAGGGTTCTGCTCTGGTCTGGCCACCGATAAGCGTGTCCGCGCCGGGCTAGACCGGCATCACGGTCGGCGTCTTCGTCCCTTGGAGACCGGAAACCTTCGTGTAAGAGTTGGACGGCAACATCGGCAGTGATGGTCAGTGGAGATACAGGAAGGTTCTCATAACTATACAGTGCCCTGGAGAAGGGATGAGGGGAAATTGATGGGGTAGAGCCAGCTGTGTGGGTTTTGTTGTTATGAATTTAAAGATGGACAGGTGAGAAGGGTGGCTAGGATTTTGGTTTGATAGGGTTTCAGTTATTTGTGATTGGCGAAAGTGGGATTTTTGTAGTTTGGGTTTTTGGGATATGTGGTGATTTGGTTTCTAAATGTAAGCTTGTGTTTACTAATGTTGGTTTGCGAGCTTAAAAATTTACTTGGCAAAGGGTTTTGACAGTGGGCAAGATGTAGGCGGTTCTTTGAAACGCATTGGCAAGGGTTTACCTTGCCGAGCGTTGATGTCACCGCGGTCAGATGTCAGGGAACCCCGTGGAAATCGGGGACGGTTGCGCCACTGTGACGGGTGACGATCCTCCCATAATGCCACTGTCCATGTCTGGCTGGTGTGGATCAGTGGGGCATGGATGGGAAGGCGGGAGGTGAGGCTAGCAGCCCGAAGTCAGGATACCGGTCTGACCGTGCTCATCGGCTCTTGGCTACAACGCGGGTATGGGTGCGTTGTGGTTGAGGGCAACTTCTCCGCCAAAGAGAAGGATGAGGCCAGTGACGGTGAATTTTTATGGGATTGTCATGCGGCTTTAACCTTCACCTTTCCTGTTTGGCGGAGGGGTGAAGGTTTTTTGTTTCTACACTTCTAATTGGGGTGTAGCAAAACATCTGGCTCGAATCCCCTCCGGCGCTGGTCTCGGCACCGTGTAACTGTCCCAAGGGCATGGGACGCAAGCTGTAAGGTATGCAAATGAATAGTAGGTTAGTAAATTATGTTTTTTATATGGCATTGATTGCCAACGTGGCCGTAGGCCAAGCGGTTAGGATGACGAGCTTTGATTTTAACCAGGATCCTCTTTTGGACGGGTGGAGGATCTACGGTCAAAGCGAGTTGTTTAATTGGGATTCAGTGAATGGTAGGGTGAATGTAACGTGGGACTCACGTTTGCCGAATAGTTATTTCTTTTATCCGATTGGGTACGAACTGAACCGGCATGACTCTTTTGGGGTGGGGATAGATTTTTATTTAGATGAGATTGTCCCTGGGATCAATCCTACGAAAACGGCGGCGCCCTTTGAGATAGCTATGGGATTTATTCGGGTGGCAGATGCAACGGGGCCGGGATTTCTTCGTGGCACAGGTGTTAATTCACCCAATCTCGTAGAGTTTGATTTTTTTCCTGACCCGGGTGGTGAGTGGATTTGGGGACCATCGCTCACGCTAATAATTTTTAGTACGAACTCGAGCCATTATTCTCACGGCGGTTTTTACCCGGGGGAACTAGTGCCGGGGGTGAGATATCGGCTTGAAATGGTGTATGATGGGAGTTCTGGGACATTGTTGGGAACGCTTTACACTAATGGTCAATTGTGGGTGGAGATTCCGGTGGCGTATTTGCCGCCCACATTTACTGATTTTCGAGTAGATGCGTTTGCGATTTGCAGTTACAGCGACGAAGGCCAGTGGCCTGGGTACGAAGGTTCGATTTATGCGAGAGGGTGGGTGGATAATGTAGTATTGAGTGTGCCACCGCCGCCGGTACAAGAACTTGCTGGTCAGGTACGGAAAGTGGATGGAAATCGAATTTGGGAAGTGTCATTCCTAAGCGGCACGAATTGGGTTTATGCGTTGGAGCGGACGGGTGATTTTACGAATTGGGAGGTCGTGGGTGAAATGGTCTGGGGTAATGGTGGGCGTCTGACGCTTGTCGATACGAATCCGCCTATAGACCGAGCGTTTTACCGTGTTGTAGCGCATAAACCCTGATGTTAGGGGCTATGAAGAAGCTGAGGGGCAACTTATTTTCAGGTGGGGGGTGCTGGATAAAGGCATGGCATGGCGGCTGGTTCAAGGACTGGCCGTCATGCCACATGCAAGTGGGGGCTTGCAAACAACGGCTGGGTTTTACTTTGGTGGAGATGTTAGTGGTGTGTGGTGTTCTGGGGATTTTGGCGGGGTTGGTTTTGCCGGTGTTAGTTAAGGCTCGGCATTATGCGCATTTGGTTAAGTGTACAGCTAATTTACGTCAGTTTGGGATAGCTACGCATTTATATTGGGAAGACAACCGGGGTGAATGTTTTAAGTACATTCATGGGCAGACAAACTATGGGGTGATATATTGGTTTGGGTGGATTGCACCTGGGGTGGAGGGAGAACGCGATTTTGATCGGACAAAAGGTGCTTTGTATCCGTATTTATTGGGGACTGGGGTTGAAATTTGCCCAGGGCTCAATTATGCGATGGCGCAATTTAAATTGAAGGCACGTGGGGCAGCATATGGGTATGGTTACAATTTATGTCTCTCTAGGGCGCCAAAAGCGCCGCCCTTTTTAGCCAGCAATATTCGTAGGCCTAGCCAAACGGCTTTATTTGCGGATGCGGCTCAGGTAAACACATTTCAATGGCCGGCTTCGATTGAGAACCCAATGTTAGAAGAATTTTATTATATAAGCACAAACACTAGTGAAGCCACTGTACATTTCCGTCATAATGGCAGGGCCGGTGTGGTGTTTTCCGATGGGCACGCGGAGCGACAGCTTCCGCAGCCGGGTTCGGTTGATAGTCGGTTGCCTGGCCAGGTGGTGGGCAGACTAAATCCTGCATTATTGGTGCCTTGAAGGTTAGGTGATTAGGCGCCGATTTGCTGTTTAATTCTTTCTGCGATGAGGGTTGCCCATTTTTCGAGGATAGTTTTTGTGGGGCCTTCAAGTAACAGGCGTGCTTTAGGTTCGGTTCCGGAATATCTAAGCAGCAACCGGCCCCCAATGGTTTTGAGTTCTTCTTCGGCCTTATGTACTAGATCGATGACGCCGTCGAGTTGTTCGAATGGGATTTTTTGGCGGACTTTGATGTTGATTGTGAGTTGAGGGAATCTTGTCCAGCATTGGCGGAGTTCGGACAACGATTTTTGTGACTTTTTCATTATGGCTAGGATTTGTAAGGCGGTGATGAGGCCATCGCCGGTGGTACAATAATCGCCGAAAATTATATGTCCGCTTTGCTCACCACCTAGGTTAAAACCACCGCGGAGCATTTCGTCGATTACGTACTTATCGCCTACTGGGGTTCGGATTATTTTACCGCCTGCGGCTTGGATAGCTGCGTCAAGGCCGCTATTACTCATAACAGTGGCGACCAGTGTGCGATGGTTTAAGGTGCCAGCCCTTAACATTTCGAGTGCGGCGATAGCCATGATGTCATCGCCGTCGACTAGGTTTCCGTGTTCATCTACGAGTAACACGCGGTCGGCGTCACCGTCGTGGGCGATCCCGATGTGAGCGTTGTATTTGCGGACCAGGTCGCAGATTTTTTCGGGGGACATTGATCCGCAATCTAGGTTTATGTTGGTGCCGTCTGGCTGGTTTCCGTAGGCGATGACTTCGGCTCCTAGTTCACGCAGGACGCAGGGGGTGGATTTATAGGCAGCGCCATTAGCGCAGTCTACGACGATGCGTAACCCGTCGAGGGTCATATTTCTGGGGAAGGATGATTTAGCGTACTCGATGTAACGTCCGAGTGCATCATCTATTCGGTAAGCTTTACCGATTTCTTCGGCGGTGGGTCGAATATGCTCGATTGCGCCGCTGAATACGAGGTGTTCGATTTCGGCTTCGATGTTGTCATCCAGCTTATATCCATCGGCCCTGAAGAATTTGAGGCCGTTATCGGCGTAGGGGTTATGGGATGCTGTGATGACGATACCAGCGTCGGCGCGTAGGCTGCGTGTGACATAAGCGACTCCTGGAGTGGGCAACGGGCCGATGAGAAGGACGTCAACGCCCATTGAGAGGATGCCAGAGGCAAGAGCGCTTTCAAGCATGTAGCCTGAAAGGCGGGTATCTTTGCCGATAACGATTTTATGTCTACTGGTACCCCTGGTTCGGGGTTCACGTTTTTTGAACACGTATGCTGCAGCACGGCCGAGTTTGAGTGCTGTTTCAGCGGTAACGGGTTCGATATTGGCGATGCCTCGGACTCCGTCGGTGCCGAATATTCGTTTATTTGAGTTTGCGTTCATGGTGGAACTTTATTGGGTTACTTCTGCGACTTCTACGAATGTTGGGGAGACACGCACTAACATTATACCGGGTGGTAGTGCGACGTCTACCCGCTGCATGCGTCTTTGCAAGGCTGTTTTGTCAGTCAGGTCTACAGTTACTCGTATATCGCGTTCAGCGATTCTCGCTAGCATACTAGGAGAGCCTCTAATTTCAACTTCAACGGTTTCGGGTCGGATGGTGTATCTTTTTGGATCGGTTGCAGGTGAAACGATTAGAATTGGGATCCTAGAGAAAATTCGTGCGTTTCCAATGTTTAGTGTGGTGGAGGACAGTACGGCTTCTTGGTGGATGGCGGTGGATACAGTGAGGCGGATGATTAGGGCTACAAAAAGGGCGAGGAGTTTAAGCCAGAGGTCTTTTAAGACGAATTGTTTAATTTTGTTCCACATGATTATTTTGCTCGGGTTTATGGTTTGGTTGTTCTGGTTTTTGGCTGCCTGAACGGACTGCAGGTACGGGTCGCTCTATTGTCCAAGAGCGGATCCATTCAAGGATACTTTTGCGTCGGGCTTGAGGCACGAGCACAGAAGTTAGGAAGGCGCGTAATTCTTGGACAGTAACGCCTCTGACGAGTTCACCTTTATAGGCATATGAAATTAATCCTGTTTCTTCGGAGACGACTATTACGACGGCGTCTGTTTCTTCGGTTAATCCGATGGCTGCTCTGTGTCTTGTGCCGAGGGTTTTTGCCAAGTCAGCACGGTCGGTTAGGGGGAAAATGCATGCAGCGTGGGTAATGCGGTTACCTTTAATAATTACTCCGCCGTCGTGTATTGCGTTGTTTGGGAAGAAGATCGTTTCGAGCATTTCTGGTGTGGCGATACAGTCAACTACAATTCCTGATTCGACGACGTCAGCGAGTTGGACATTTTGTTCGATCGCTATTAAGGCACCAATACGCGCATTTGAAAGGTTTTCGGCGGCGGTGACGATGACCTCGATATTTTCGCGTTGTTGGTCCACGGTGGACAGCAGTGGGATATTACCGAGCTGGGCGAGCATTCTTCGGAGTTCGGGTTGGAAGATGATCATGACAGCCAAGATAAGTACGCTCCAAAAGTTTTTGAGGATCCACAGGAGCACAGTGAGGTTTAGGGCGATTGTGATGAGGGCTAGAGATAGCATTAGCCCTACGAACCCTATGAAGATCGGCCAGCCTCGGGTACCCCGGACGACTTTAAAGGCATAGTAGACCCCAATCGCTAGGATAATTGTTTCTAGCGTTGGTCGCCAAATTTCGCTGATGATTTTATCTAAAGTCACTGCGTTTTTAGAAGTAGCTCGAACATTCTAACAGTCTGAACGGTTTCGTGCACGTCGTGCACACGGAGTATAGCTGCACCTTGTAAAACGCACCAACATGCACATGCTAGTGATCCTGGTAGGCGATCTTTTACCTCCAGATTGAAAAGTTTACCTATAAATGATTTTCTTGAAACGCCTACCAAAATCGGTCTGCCAAATTGTGCAAACCTGTTCAGACGGCGGAGTAATTCTAGATTATGGTCGACTGTTTTGCCAAATCCAATTCCTGGGTCGAGGACAACTTGTTCAGAGTCTACTCCAGCTTGCCCAAGTCTATGGAGGCGCTCTGCGAAAAATTCGGCTATGGTGTTTACGACGTCATCATATTGGGGATTTAGTTGCATAGTTTGAGGGCAGCCGAGCATATGCATGCAGATGTATCCGGCTTTATATCGAGCTACGATTTCCCACATTGTTGGATCTGATCGGTTAGCGGCGACATCATTTACGATATGTGCTCCTGCTTTGAGGGCGGCTTCTGCTACTTGGGGTTTCATAGTGTCGATCGATATCAAGACTTCGGGCCAGCGTACGGCAATTTCTTTGATTGCGGGTAACACTCTGGCCATTTCTTCTTCTTCGGGGACAGGGTCAGCGCCTGGGCGGGTGGATTCCCCGCCCACGTCGAGAATTTCTGCACCTGCGGCTATCATTTGGGCAGCCCGTTCTATAGCAGTCTTGGTATTTTCGCATCTACTTTCGGCGTAAAAGGAGTCTGGGGTTATGTTAATAATGCCCATAATTAGTGTAGGGCGTGGGAAGGTGATTACCTTGTTTTTGGCTATTAGCTTCATGGATTCTCCGAATGACAGTTTTACATTGTTGTAGGGATTTGGGCAATCCGGAGGTAATACGGGTAGGGAGTGGGGTGTTGTGTTTTGGAGAAGTGTTATTTTACAGGTTGGTACCTGGGGTGTGTTGTTGTGAGGTGGTTACGACCTGAAGGAAATTTTGAATTTTGGGCAGGGCTTCGTCTATTGTGATGTTGGTAATGCACTTAGGGGTGTTGAATTTGCAGTAGTCAAAGCATGGCTTATAAGGGCATGGTTTACCTTCTATGTATTGGGCGTTGGGATGGATAGGTAGGAACAATTGTGGTAGCTGCGGGCCGAAGATTGTAAAGGTTGGGATTCCCATCAAGGCGGCTAAGTGTCCTGGGCCGGAATCGTTGCCGATGAAGGCAAAAGCGTTTTTCAAATTTGATATTAGTTGGGAGAGGGTTTGGGTGGGTATTACTTTTAGGTCGGCGTATTTTTGCCACCAATTTATTTGGTTTTGGTCGCAGTTGATTACGACTTGGTAGCCTTGGTTACGGAGGTGGAGTGCGAGGGTGCGGTAATTTTCTAATGGCCATATCCGGGTAGGTTGACCTGCTCCGGTGTGAATAAGGACGTATTCTCCTGAAGGACGATTTGGAACCAGTCGTTCGTGGATTTTTGGGAGGGTGATTTTGAGTTCTTGGGCGAGGCGTCGCCAATGTTCGTATCTATGGGCGGTTTTTGGCAGATCTTTTATCGGTTTAGTAAGGAATAAGTTACTCCCTATTCGAGGGAAACCAAGGCGACACTTGGCGCCGGTTAACCACATGAGGAAGTGCTCCCGGGGGTCCCGTCGTGCGGAGACTGCAAAATCGTTTTTTTTGCGCAGCTGTTGAATTAATTCTAGAATTGTTTTGATAGGCCAATTCCAAACATTGTATTTGTTGCGGAAAGCTGTCCAGGGGGCGTTGAAGGTGACGAGCTTGGTGTTGGGAAAGAAAAGAGCTTGTAGTTCAGCGGCGAAAGGTTTGGCAAGGAGGGTAACATGGTATTGGGTACTGGTTGCTTGGATGAAGGGGATTGCAAGAGCCAGATCTCCTAATCCCCAAAGCTCTATAACCAGCAGGGTTGGTTTCATGTTGCTTTTTTGGCAATTAGGTAAGCTGACCATCCGTGCCAATGAGCTTTTGCTGTAAACCTATGTCGGTTTTTACCCAGGAAGATTGTAATTGGATATGCTAGTGCTATTAGGATGTTCCGTGAGATTCCTGAATCGATAATTTTTAGTCCGCGTTGTGTGAGCCAAGCTGCGAGTCTGCCCGTGCTGACGAAATTTACATGGGTTGGGTCGTCAAAGAAGTTCATGGTGAAGGTGCCAACGTTGTCTCCGGGAATGCTATCAAGGGTGAGGGTTTTTGGTCGTGGCATTTCAAAATAGGCACAAGCCCCAGGTTTGAGGAGGCGTGCTACCTCGGCTAAGAGATTGCTAGGATTTTTGAGATGTTCGATTAAGTGCATACACGTGATTGCGTCCATGGAATTGTCTGGCCAAGGTAAAATGTCGGTTTCCAAGTCGGCTTGATGGAATGTATATTGGAATTGGGTTAAGTTAGGGTGTTTTTGGATGTCGACTGCATAGATTTTGAGGTCTGGTCGCAATTCAAGGAAATGTTTCAATGTTGATCCGTCCCAACACCCCAAGTCCAACAAATGCCCTTTGTGGGGGATTGTCATGATGAATTTGGCTCTTGGGTCGACCCATGGGATGAATTTAAGCCATTTCCAATTCATCCTGATTAGGAATCATATCTTTTGAGGGGATTTAATTCCATACAATAGTTAAGGGGTTTAGGCAAATCGGGTCTGGAAGGTCTAATGGGTGTCTTAGTTACCGTGTGGGTTCTCAATATTGATGCCTTGTTTTTGTGTTGAGTGAGGTTTATAGGCAGGGAGACTTAAGGACCGCCTGGATTAGCGATGCCGGGGCAATGGTGGTGACAGGTTCCCTTGGATGTGTTAAGGTTTAACAGTTGTGATTAAGTGCATGGGCGGTGTTGCGCAAAAACATGACTCTGGCATGATAAAGGGAAAATGAAGAAATTGGATATTCGTATGGTTTCTTTAGCGGATATTTTGACGCCGGAAACAGTGGTGCTTGACCTTAAGGGTAGTACTCGGGATGAAGTATTGGCTGAGCTAGTTGACCATATTCCGGAAATTGGAGATGATGCTGTAGCGAAGCGGCGGCTTTTGCAGGCGCTAATTGAGCGTGAGAATCTTCATTCTACCGGGATTGGGGATGGTGTGGCATTGCCTCATGCGCGAAATGCGTTAGTGGGTTTGGTGGGGAAGCCTGTATTAGTGTTTGGTCGTCATGCGTGCGGTGTTCCGTTTGATTCGATAGATGGGCAACCTGCGCGGTTGTTTTTTCTTATAGTGGCGCCTTCGGTGAGAGAGCATTTGAACCTGTTAGCGCGGATAAGTCGGTTAGTGCGCGATCCGGATTTTCGGCGGGCACTATTGAAGGCAAATACGCCTCAGGAGGTGATAGAGATTATACGAAATTCTGAGGCAAAATTTGCTGCCTCTTAGGGTAGGAGGAGGGAAGTGCAAGGCCGTGGCATGGCAAACGGAGCAGGGTTTCAAGAAGGGGTGGGGAGTTCCGTGGAAAGGTTTAAGCCGCAAGTGGGTGGCGAGTGCTCCACTTGCGGCTTTTTTAGCCATTAATTGGCTTCCGTTTTTGGTGAATTAGTTACGTTAAAGACCAATTCGCCATCTTTGAGGTCGATGTTTACGTGAGAACCGTCCTGAATTTCGCCTGCGATTATTTTTTTAGCGATTGGGGTTTCGATTGCGCGTTGGATATATCTGCGCAGGGGTCTGGCGCCGTAGACTGGGTCGTAGCCTTCGAGGGCGATATATTCGCGGGCGGCATCTGTCAAATTTAGGGTTATCATTCTTTCTGATAATCGTTTGCGGAGTTGGTCCAGTTGTAATTCCACGATTTTCTTTATGTCTGCCAGAGTAAGTGGGCGGAACAAGACGATTTCATCTACGCGGTTCAGGAATTCTGGTTTAAAGTGTTTTCGCAAGTCATTCATGACATGTTCCCTGATGTGGTCAGGGATAACCCCGTTTTCGCCCATGTGATCGATTAGGTAGGTGCTTCCGATATTGGAGGTCATGATAATGATAGTGTTTCGGAAGTTAACGGTTCTCCCATGGCTATCGGTGAGGCGGCCGTCGTCCAGGATTTGTAAGAGGAGGTTATAGACATCTGGATGTGCTTTTTCGATTTCATCGAAGAGGACCACGCTATAAGGTTTACGGCGGACGGCTTCAGTTAATTGGCCGCCTTCTTCGAATCCTACGTAACCTGGTGGTGCTCCGATCATTCGAGCCACAGCGTGTTTTTCCATGTATTCGCTCATGTCGAGGCGAATCATGTTTTCTTCGGTGTCGAATAGTGCTTCAGCGAGAGCCCGTGCTAGTTCAGTTTTACCGACTCCAGTCGGTCCAAGGAAAATGAATGATCCGATAGGGCGTTTGGGATCTTTTAGACCGGAGCGGGCACGAAGTACGGCATCGGCCACGGCGTTTACGGCATCGTCTTGGCCAACCACGCGTTTATGGAGGATTTCTCCAAGGCGAAGCAATTTTTCTTTTTCGCTTTCCAGTAGGCGAGAGACGGGAATACCGGTCCATCGCGAAACCACTTCTGCGATTTCATCGGGTGTGACCTCTTCACGGAGGAGGCGGGGTCTATTGGTTTGTCGTGCTTTTTCTTCCAGTTCGCGCAGTTGTTTTTCTAGGGCGGGAATTCTGCCATATTTAATTTCTGCTACTTTTGCTAAGTCGAATCGTCGTTGGGCCTGTTCCATTTCGATTCTAGCTAGTTCGAGTGCTTCACGGACTTTTTGGATGTCGAGGATAAGTTTTTTTTCTTGATCCCACTGGGCTCGTAGTTCATCTCGCTCGGCTCGTAGGTCTGCTATAAGCTTTTCAAGTTCTTCAAGTCTTTGTTTTGAAGCTTCGTCTTTTTCTTTTTTTAGGGCTTCGCGTTCTATTTCGAGCTGCATGAGTTTGCGTTCTAGCTGTTCTAGCTCATCGGGCATTGATTCTAATTCAGTGCGCAATTTAGCGGCAGCTTCGTCGACCAAGTCGATGGCTTTATCTGGGAGGTACCTATCTGTTATGTATCGGTGGGCGAGTTGAGCTGCAGCTACTAACGCGCTGTCTTGAATTCGTACTCCGTGGTGTAATTCATACCGTTCTTTTAATCCCCGGAGGATGCTTATGGTATCTTCAACGGATGGTTCGTCGACCAAGATAGGCTGGAAGCGGCGTTCCAAAGCGGGGTCTTTTTCTATGTATTTGCGGTATTCGTCTAGGGTGGTAGCGCCGATGCAGTGGAGTTCTCCTCGGGCAAGCATAGGTTTTAACATATTACCTGCGTCGATGGCGCCTTCGGCTTTACCTGCTCCTACGACGGTGTGTATTTCGTCGATGAAAAGGATAATTCGGCCTTGTGAGTCTAAGACTTCCTGGAGTACGGCTTTGAGGCGCTCTTCGAATTCGCCTCTGTATTTAGCGCCTGCGATTAGGGCACCCATGTCAAGGGCAATGATACGTTTATCTCTTAAACTTTCGGGGACGTCGCCGGCTACGATACGTTGGGCTAGGCCTTCCACAATGGCGGTTTTTCCGACGCCGGGTTCCCCTATGAGCACAGGGTTATTTTTTGTCCTGCGTGAGAGGACTTGGATACAACGACGGATTTCGGCGTCACGACCGATTACCGGGTCTAATTTGCCTTGTTGGGCTAGTCTTGTGAGGTCCCGTCCATATTTTTCCAGAGCTTCGTAGGTATCTTCTGGATTTGGGGAAGTGACGCGTTGATTTCCGCGGACTTGCATTAGGACCTTTGTGAATGAATCTCGTGTTATTCCGAGGGACCTAAACACGCGGCCGACCCCCGTATTTGGGGGTTCATTTAGTATGGCCAAAAACAAGTGTTCTACGCTGACGTACTCGTCGCGCATTTTCTTGGCTTCCTCTTGAGCGGTGACGAGCAAGCGGTTAAGTCGCTGTGTGATGTATATGCCTTCGGTTGACGTAGTGCTGGTGGAAGCCAATTTGGGCAATTTAGACAATTCATCCTCCAACCTAGCTTTAACCAATGCAGGTGAAATATTCATGCGTTCCAGAAGTCGCGGGATTAAACCGCCTTCTTGGTTTACCAAGGCTAGTGCGAGGTGTTCCACATCAACTGCCTGGTGTTGCCATTTTGCAGTAATAGCCTGGGCTTGAGCCAGGGCAGCCTGCGATTTTTCGGTGAACTTGCTTATGTCCATAAATTTCTATTCAATGGCACGGCTTTCTTGGTCTAGAGTTTGTTGGTTCAGCTTTGAATAATATAACCCTAAATTATGTTGCGCGTATTTATCGCCTTGTCTAGCGGCTCGGAGATACCATTTGACAGCCTCTTCCATGTCCTGTGGCACGCCTAGGCCATGTTCGTAGCAATAGCCAAGGTTGCATTGGGCTGGTGCACAATCTTGTTCAGCGGCGCGGTAATACCATTTGACTGCTTCAGCGTAGTTTTTAGGTACGCCGAGTCCTTCTTGGTAGTATACGCCAACGTTAAATTGGGCTTGTGGTTCGCCTTGTTGAGCTGCTGCTAAGAACCATTTGAATGCCAATTCATAGCTTTGCGGCACGCCCTGGCCGGTTTCGTAGAGGAGGCCGAGGTTAAACTGTGCGGCAGGATCACCTGCTTCGGCGGCGCGTTGGAACCAGTATGCAGCCTGTTGGAGGTCTTGTTCTACGCCTTGTCCCAGTTGATAGCATACACCCAGATAGCATTGGGCGGTGGGGTCACCGTGCTCGGCCGCTTTGCGGAACCATTTGAAAGCTTCCTCGTAGTTAAGAGTAACACAATGTCCTGTTTGGTAGCATATAGCCAGATCTCTTTGGGCTATGGGGTCACCTGCTTCAGCCGCCTTTCGGAGTTCTTCGAATGATTTCCATATGCGTATGTTTTTCCCCATCGCCGTCTTAGTATAAAATACCTGTGAACTTAAAATTTGCCAGATCCAAATGGAGTATGTTTGTAATTTTTTCTGGAGAGAGTGATTGAGGGCCTTTTGATTTTGGTGGGCGGTGCAGGATTCGAACCTGCGACCACCTCCGTGTAAGGGAGATGCGCTACCGCTGCGCTAACCGCCCTTGTTTGCAATAACTACCGTGGCTGGGGATTTTTTTCAAGCCTCCCATTTAGTTTTGTTGTTCGTGCACTAAAAGTAGAGTGATTTATTTGCCAGGAGGTTAAAGCCCTCAGGGTGGCACACAGTCACCATGGACAAGGCTCTCGTTTTGCGGATGTGGAGGCTTTTAATCAGAGGCTTGAGTTAATTTTGTGTGGTGGTAAAAAAGAACTTAGCATGGCTGAAAAATCTGTAAACAATGTTTCGCTAGAAGTGCGGTCGTTGTTTCATCGGGCAGTAGATGCAATTGAGCGGGGAAATTACGATTATGCTATTACCCTTTTGGAGAAGGTTTTGGAACGGGAACCTACTTTTTTTGATGCACACAAGGCGTTGAGAGCAGCTCAATTGGCTCGGGCTAAATCACGACCTGGTTTTTTGAAAAAGCTTTTTAGGGGTGCAACAGTACTAGGGAAGGCACAAATATCCATTAAGAAAAATCCTCTTGAAGCAATATTGCTTGCTGAAAAGGTTTTAACCGAGGATCCGCAGAACCTCCAAGCTCATAAGATTATAGCTGAAGCTGCTTTAGAAGCGGACATGCCACAAACGGCGATTTTATCTCTTGAATATGTGTGGAAGCTGAATCCTACGGATCGTGATGTGGGACTCAAGCTAGCCGATGCATTGGCAAAGGTGGGGAGGTGGCAGGAGGCAGAGTCGATATTAAATGGACTTCAAAGGGTTTATTCTGATGATTTGGAGATTGCCCAGAAGTTGCGGGATTTTTCTGCCAGGGTAGCAATGGAAGAAAAAGGGTATGGTACATTTGGCAAGGAAGGTTCCTCTTTCCGTGCGGCTCTGAAAGATCAACATGAGGCTATTGTTCTTGAGAAGGAACAGCAGATTTCCAAGGCGCCTGATGCTGCGGAAAAATTAATTCAAGAGTATGAGAAACGGTTGCAAGCTGAGCCAGACAACCTAAGGTTAATACGGACTTTAGGGGATTTGTACGCGGAGAAAAAAGATTTTGATCGGGCATTACAGTATTACCAGCGGCTGCGAGCACTTGAGGCTGGGGTAGACCCTGCGCTTGACAAACTGATAGCTGATATTACTGCGAGGAAATATGATCAGATGATAGCAGCACTTGATCAAGGGTCTCCGGATTACGAGGTGCAGCGTGCGCAGTTGATTCAGGAGAAGCAAAATTATTTGTTGGAAGAGTGTAAGCGGCGGGCGGAGCGGTATCCTACTGATTTGCAGATACGGTTTGAGTTAGGGACGTTGTATTATCAAGCAGGTAAGCTAAATGAGGCCATACAAGAGTTTCAGAAGGCGCAGGCGCATCCGCATCGGCGAGTGCAAGCGCTTTACTACTTAGGGTGTTGTTTTGCAGCGAAGGGGATATATGACTTGGCTATTCGGGCGTTCCAAAATGCGATAAAGGAGAAGCAGGTGTTCGACGATGAGAAGAAGGAAATTATTTACGCGTTGGGGTGTGCGTTGGAAAAGATGGGCAGAAAGGAGGAGGCGATCGAACAGTTTAAGTTGATTTATGAACAGGATATCGGGTTTAAGGATGTGGCTTCCAAGATCGACGAATATTATGGATCGCGGTCTAATTAGGGGGTAAGCAGTGGTGATGGGGAGGGCTATTAAAGTGGTTCTTGTTGGGTGAGGCAGTGGATTGCACCCAACCCTAAGATGAGGTCTCCGGCATAAATTCCGATGACCTGTCGATCTTTTACTAATTCAGAGAGGATTCCGAGGGCTGTTATATCTTTCGGGTCATTAAAAGTGGGTACCAGGAGTGCGGTATTTGTGAAGTAGAAGTTGGCGTAGCTAGCGGGGAGTCTGTATCCGTCATAATAGATTGGGCTGGGCATGGGCAAGGGTACTATTTCTGGTTTTGAACCGTCTTCGAGGCGCAAATCTTGGATTCTCTCCCAGTTTTCTGCCAAGTTACGGAAATTTGCATCTTTTGGGTTGTCTTCCTTTACGAGCACAATTGTTTTTGGGCCTACGAACCGGCATAGGTCATCAACATGGCCGTGTGTATCATCGCCTACGATTCCACGGCCGAGCCAGAAGACGTTCGTTGCGCCGAGGTAGTTACGAACCGTGGATTCGAATTCGGCTCGCGTGATTCCTGGATTACGCGGTTGAATTTTCTGGTCAAGGTAACATTCTTCGGTGGTGATAAGGGTGCCTTTACCATTTACTTCGATGCCACCGCCTTCTAAAACGAAAGGTTTTTTACCGATTCGTACATCTATTAGTGGCTTTTTTAGAAACTCGGCTGCGAAGGCTGGCACAGTAGCGTCTTTTTTCCAATTTGGATACTTGGCCCAGCCGTTGAAATGAAAATCAAGTATGGCGGTGCGATTACTCTGGGTTTCCCTTGCAAATATTGGTCCACAGTCGCGCAGCCAGGAACGATCCGTAGCTTTAACAATGAACTGCACTTTGCGGAGGTCTACCCCGGCGCGAGAAAGGTATAGCCTAGCTTCTTTTTCGCGTGACGGCGAATCCACCAGTAAACGGACTGTTTCACTGGGAGTTATTTTGCGCACGATTTCGCAAAATGTCCATTTGACAGGTTCTATTTTACCGGGCCAGTCGTTGGGGTTATGGGGCCAGCATAACCATGTTGCCCTATGCGGCTCCCATTCGGCGGGCATTACAAACTGGCCCCCGGGACTTTGTGAAGTCCGGGTTTTTTGGGCTTTTTGTTTGGTAACACCAGTTTTGCTCGCCATAAGCTTGAAAATAACTGTATGCTTGCTTCCTGTCACTTGCTGATTTTTGCGTGGGCCGTCGTAATAAATGGGTCTTCGTACTGTGGTGTGTCAACTGATATGTTGAGAGAAGAGGATGTCTTTTGCTGAATTGCTCGGCAGTGCCTAGCGTCTGGTTATTTAGAAATGCAGTTTATAATGATGATTGTCGCCGAAACCCGTACTAAGATAGAAACAGGGAGTGGAAATTGCCCACGAGGGATTTGATGTAGTAGTTTATGGGTATGTATATCAAGCGGATGGTAGTTTGGTGTCTTTTTGTGGCTCGGGTTTTATCGGCAGCGGAGCTCCGAGTTGATTTGAGTTCGGTACCTTCTGGCGGGTTACCACCAGGTTTTACCCCGGCGTTGTGCGGGGAGGGGCAAGACCCCCACTGGGTGGTTAAAATGGCAGATGATGTTGGAGTAGGTACGGAGCAGGATACACCCATAAATCAAATGACTCGTCACCGGTATGTTTTGGCCCAGGTTTCGGATGATCCCACGGATGAGCGGTTCCCGTTGTTAATTTATGAACCCCAGGTTATGTCGGACTTAGAGCTTGCGGTACGTTTGAGGGTTATCGGGGGTAAAATTGCGCAAATGGCTGGGATTGCATTCCGGCTTCAGAATCCCAGTAACTTTTATGTAATTCGGCTTAGCGTTTCAGGCCAAAATCTCAAGTTTTACAAAGTTGTGAATGGATTGCGTGGTGAACAGATTGGACCAACTTTGCCATTAACCACAGGCCGCTGGTATCAGTTGAAAATCGAGTGCAAAGGGAACCGAATAAAGGCTTGGCTAGATAATCGTGAGGTGTTGCCTGATTTGTTTGATAATACATTTGCACGTGGCAAAGTTGCGTTGTGGACAAAGAGTGATTCGATTGCTGAGTTTGCCGATTTGGAGGTGAGTTACGTTCCTATTGAATGGCCGGTGAAAAAGATCCTCAGGAATGCCTCGGAAAAGTTTGCGCGGGCGGTAGGAATCCACTTAATCGGCAGGCCTCCCGGAAGTACAAATCTCCAGGTGATTGCCACGACTGATTTTAGCCGAGATCTGAGCTCAGTGTTGAAAGAATGTGCGGAGACAATTAAAACTGGGCAGGCTTTCATTTCTATTGGGAAAAAGACCACGATTGTGCTTTTGCCCGTGCGGGATCGGAATGGGGATCCAATAGCGGTTGCGGAAATCGAATTAAAAAACGCACCAATACAAACGGTACAAAATGCGCTATCTCGTGCGATGCCCGTTGTGCGATTTATTCAATCGCATATAAGAGACGAGAGAGATCTGTATGAATGAATTTACACTAGCTGTGCGGACAGGTTTAAGGAAAGGCTATGAATGGATCTAACAGTGCTTGGTGTGTGTTGTTAACGAATCTCAAGGATTGGTTTGTATGGTTTACCATTGCCTTCGAATCCCTGCCTGCATTGTTTTGGCGGGAGGCGTGTCGGAAAACGCATTCATCCAATAGGCATGGCGTGGTATTTTTGCAACTTTTTGTGTGGGGAGGGATGGTGTGGACAATGGCGCACATGGGCTTGAGTAATCTATTTGCACAAGAACTTGGAGCAGGGCAAAAATTTTCCCGAGAACTTTGGGAAAATGGGGTTGGGATGATAGTGGAAGCACGCCGAAACGTATATTTGGGGCGATATTTAGAGGCAGAGACAATTTTTGAACAACTTATGCGTGGTCAGACGCTCCCTTATTTGTGGGCTGAAGCAGCGGATTGGTTAGGCAAGTCTGGCCGTTACAATCCGGAGGGGAAATATAAGAAGTCGCAGGCCCACCAGGTTTTATTGAGTGCAGTTAATGAGGTAGTGCTGTATGTTTCTTCTTTAGGCGGGGCAGGTGGGAATGGGACATTTGAAAATCCTTTTGGGAGTATTGAGGAGGCGCTTTCGGTGGTGCGGATGTTTAAGCGGCAAGGACGTTGGCCGATAGGTGGTGTGGCTATTGTGCTAAAGCCTGGGCGTTATTATGTGACGAACTCTTTAGTTGTTGGGTCTTCTGAATCGGGAAGTGAATTAGGGCCGTTAGTAATTAGAGGTACCAGTGTGAGGGATGTTATAGTCTGCGGCGGTATCCGAGTAACCAACTTGGTCCCGTTAATCAGCACTGGAGTAGAAGATGCTCGCGTTCGGCCGGATGTGCGGCACCGAATTTGGGTTTCGGACTTGAGTGGGCTGGGTATTTCTAACGTGCCTGGGTTAGTGTTGGGTGGGTGTGCAAGCGGACGTGGGTTTAAGACACATCCTGTATGGGAAGTGTTTTGGGATGGTATGCCATTGCCTATCGCAAGGTGGCCTAATTCGGGGTTTGCTCGAATTACAGGGGTCAATTTGCTAAAGCCGGTTTATTCGCATGGCCGTGTGGGGAGTCAAGAAGGTGTAATACATTTTAAAAGTCAGCGGGTAGTAGATTGGGCGTCAGAGTCGGAAGGTTGGTTACACGGGTATTGGTTTTGGGATTGGGCAGATTCGTATGAAAAAATTCAGTCGGTAGATGTTACAAACTATCTGATTCGCTTTGAACCACCTGTTCATACTTACGGTTTTCGGACGGGACAACCTTTTCGCGCAGTGAATATGTTATGCGAATTGGATGAACCTGGTGAGTGGTACATCGATCGTCGTAATCGTCGGTTATATGTGTGGCCGCCATCATCGCCTGCGAGAGCAGAGGTGTGGCTTTCGGTTTTTCGGGATCCGTTTATTGTGTTGAGCAATGCTAGTTATGTGCGAATTGAGACAATTACTTTTGAATATGGAGCTGGGGATGGGATTCATATTGTAGGGGGCAAGGGTTGTGAGGTGGCAGGGTGTATTGTGCGGAACTGTGGTGGTGATGGAATAACCGTACGTGGTGGAACAAATCATGTTATTCGTAGTTGCGATATTTACAATTTAGGTCGTGGGGGAGTGATTTTAGAGGGTGGTGATCGGAGGAGACTAGTGCCTGCATCTCATAGAGTGAACAATTGTTACATTCACCACATTTCTCGGATAGATCGGACTTATACGCCGGCGGTGTTGGTTAAGGGTGTTGGCCATGTAATTGATCACAACGTATTCCACGACGTTAACTCAAGTGCGTTACGTGTAGATGGGAATGACCATTTGATAGAGTTTAACGAGGTGTTTCGTGTTGTTTTGGAGTCGGATGATCAGGGGGGAGTGGATATGTGGGGCGACCCTACTTATCGCGGTGTGACTTTCAGGTACAATTACTTCCACCACATTGGAGGTTGGGCTAATCCGATGCGGGAACCAGAGTTAGGTCGTGCGGGTATCAGGTTGGATGATGCGATCTCTGGAGTGGTTGTATACGGGAATGTTTTCTTCCGGGCTTCGGCAGGGAAGCGTGGGTTTGGAGCAGTTCAAATTCATGGCGGCAAGGAAAACATTTTGGACAATAACCTTTTCATAGATTGTAGGGCAGCTGTAAGTCTTTCACCGTGGACCACGAATTTTTGGTTAGATTTTGTGCGTGGTAGGTTGAGCAAAGGGGACATTGATGCCCGGCTATATTTAAAGCGTTACCCTGACCTTGCTCGATTAGAAGAAGGACCGAATATAAATTTCTTCAGCCGAAACGTGGTCATTAACTGCGGTGTTTTCATTTTACGTGACGACTCCAGACAAATATGCTGTCATAACTTAGTTAGTGACAACAATCCTGGGATAGACGAAATAGCTCCTGGCACCTTTAGGATTCGACCCGGAAACGCCGAGCTTACTAAGATAGGTTTTCATCCAATTCCCTTTGACGAGATTGGTTTGTATCAGGACAGGTACCGGGTTTCAATTCCATACGATGTGATACGTGCCGCAAGGGCAGAGGGAGGACCTTCTTCACTCACTGTAAGGCGGTAATGTCCATGCATGTGTGTTATTTGCCTTCATGCGACCCCATGGATGTAAGTTTGTTGTGGCGTGCCACATTGATAGGGTTATTGAGTGTTGGTGAACCGAAGGGGTTTGGGAAGAGGTGACAATTTAATACCAGAAGTGGGACATTCCAGAGAAAAAAGAGTGGCGAAACAGGGGCGTGGCTCAATGTTTTAATCTGATTTATTTGGCGGGAGGCTAAATAAGGATTGGCAGAGAAAAGCTTGGGAATAGGTAACGGTGATTGGTCATGCGGGTTTCGCTTTCCAAGGGGTGTTTTGGGGTTTGGGTCTTTACAATTTGTAGGTTTTCCTAGGCCAAGTGATAGAGGACCCTAATGGTTTAATGAAGTAAGATCGGCTTTCGGAATTGAATGGGGCTTGGCCAGTGTCATTATAGAAGATTGTTTTGGGATAGGAATACCCTACTTCACCTCCACTCCGAAAACAGTTTGGACAACGTAGCCCAGTGCGAAGCTGAACGCTGCCACACCGAAGCTAATGACCATCATTTCTAGAAATTGGCGTAAAAATGGGCGGTCCAATGAGATTGAGACGTAAAAGTTGAATCCGGCGATTATCAGAAGAGAGAGAAGCAGCATCAATCCTAGTGCAGCCAACGGTGGTTCAATCAGGAGGTATGGCAGCACAAGGATGGTAACGGTAAGTATATATGTGAGGCCGGTATAAATTGCAGATTTAAGTGGGTTTTTCCCTAAGGATTCGGCTTTTGTGGAGAGATATTCGGAGGCAGCCATTGAAAGTGCTGCCGCTACGCCTACAATAATTCCACTTGCAGCTATCAACCGACCGTTTTGAAGGGCAAGGGTTAATCCCGCGAGAGCCCCTGTAAGTTCTACCAGTGCGTCGTTTAGTCCAAGTACTACTGATCCCACATATTCTAGGTGTTCCTCCTCGATCATTCCAAGGAGTTTATCTTCGTGATTGGCTTCATCCTGCATGATTTCTTGCATGAATGGCAAGGCGTTGAGCAACTGTTTGTAGTTCTTTTGGGCTTGGTCTTCGCCTTTTTCCATTAACTTGAGAGCGAAGGTAAGGCTCAGAAGACGGGCAATCCAATAGAAAACCATTAGCCGTAAAAACAGTGGTTTGACATCCTGGCCGGTGACTTCACGCAATTGGTTATAGTGTTTTAATTCCTCCTCAGCAATGGAAAGCAGGACTTGCTGGTTTGTGGTATTCTTAGCATAGTTGGCTAGGCGTTTGTACAGGTGGTATTCGGTGAGCTCGATTGTTTGGTACTTGAGGATTAACGCACGGAGATCTGGCGATAAGTTGTATTCCTGTTTTTGCTTGGTCATAGTTAAGCTTAATTTACCACGAGGCCGGTTCTGGAGCACTTTGGAAACATTCCTTAGGTTGGTTTTTAATGGCCATAAATGTGCCGACAGGCCAACCCACATGTTTCGCTACGACAGCGCATTTTACTTTGAATAGGAAATAAATAGGCCGGTTAATCCCCCAAAGGGTTTCAAAATTGCCCTGGCCTTTGGCGATAATAATGTTCGCTCTCTCCCATGCTGTTTTAAGTTCTGGGGAAGCTTCGTCTAACAATATGCCTGGTGCGTCGACGCCGCTGGAAATGATGGTGGCGATTTCGTGGAGTCCGGCCATTTGTGCTTCTTTGATGGTAGCATCATTTAAGATAGGAGCTCCTCGGACTACTACAGTGACTTTGGCGGGTTTTATTCTTTCAATGAGCAAGCGGTCAAACACAATCTCGCCTGCGTTGTCTGCCAAGTAGAGAACTTCGTTTGCAGATTGGACCTCACGTTCGAGCTCAACCAGATCCCCTATTAAGTCTTCTTCGAGCGCTAGTTGCAGGGTGTGGCGGACAGCAGTTTCTGAAATATCGACGTTAATGCCTGAATCAATCACATTGGCGCCAATAGCAAGTCGGGCAGCCCAACCAAATGGCCATGGGGAATGTTTAATTTTGGCTCTAAATTCTTCTGCGAGTTTGAGGGCGAGGGTCATTTGCTGAAGTTTGACCTCTTGGTAAGGGTCTGGGTTATTGGTAAGTTTTTTGAGATAGCGATGGATACGGCGGGCCATGACGGGGGGCGGGACGTTCATATCCATGTGGCTAACCCATGAGAGTACCTCACGCAGGACGTGTTCATGGATAGCAGGATCAGACGAGCTCATTCGCGCCATTTCCAGTGCCTGCCTTAAGAAACACGGGATGCAGTCCAAGTATGTTTTCATTAGGGCTATTATTTTACATCGAATACTCCATATGATTTTATAGCGGTGATGGGCTTTTCCTTTTGCCCGGCCAATGTGCTAACTTAGATCGTGAGCTTTTAATGTGCTTTGGGAGTGAGTGCAAGTGATTTTTTTACAAAAGACCTTGTCGTCTTGGGAGATCGGTGCCAAAATTACAAATGGATAAAGAGAGCGATCTTTGATTTTAGTGTGGCGAGGGTTAAAAGATTTTGCCCTGCCATGCGCGTGATTAAGCAACTAAGTCCTAGAACCGTACTTCGTATGAGGAGGGCTTAAAGCTCGCGGGGTGGCCGGCAGGCCTCCCATCGTAGGAGGAAGCCGAAAGCCTCGGAGCCAGCCTATACTTGTTGTTGGTGTTCGTAGGAACAGTTGCACACGGCATTGGCGGGGCTTTTTATTTATATTGGCAGGAAATTTAGGCTTTTGGGTGGTAAGGATGAGGGTTATTGTTGGTTTCCGATGGGCGAAAGCGACCTTTTCAAATTGCCAGGGAATGAATCTCAGGAGGCTGCGGCTGCAGCGAAGGTGAATTCACTGCAACAGCTACCTTTAGCGGCCAGAATGCGGCCTCGCAGTCTGGAGGAGTTTGTTGGTCAGGGACATATTTTGGGGCCTGGGAAGCTACTAAGGCGTGCTATTGAAGCTGACAGGTTTCAATCGTTGATATTTTTTGGCCCTCCAGGAACTGGCAAGACTACGTTGGCTGAGATAATTGCTAAGATTTCAAAGGCAAAGTTTGTACGAATTAGTGCAGTGGAGTCCAACGTGGCAGAACTCCGTCAAGTGCTTTCTTCAGCAGCGAACCGCTTGCGTAACATCGGCCAGGCAACTATCCTATTCATAGATGAGATCCACCGATTTAATAAAGCACAGCAAGACGTGTTGTTACCTGACGTAGAAAACGGGGTGGTAAGGTTAATAGGCGTGACCACTCACAATCCGATGTTTTTTGTAAACGCGCCTTTAGTTTCACGGTCGCAGATCTTCGAGTTCAAACCCTTATGCGAAGAAGAGATTTTGGAGATACTAAAGCGTGCGTTACAGGATCCAGAACGTGGCTTGGGTCGGTTTAAGCTCACAGTTACGGACGATGCGTTGCGACATATTGCGCGAGTTTGTGAAGGTGATGCAAGAAGGGCTCTTAATGCCTTGGAACTAGCAGTGGTGACTACACCGCCCAGGCCTGATGGTGTGATTGTAGTGGACTTAAGCGTGGCAGAGGAAAGTATACAAAAAAAGGTGGTGGTCTATGATGGAGAGGAAGATGCACACTACGATACAATTTCGGCGTTTATCAAATCGATGCGTGGGAGTGATCCCGATGCCACTTTGTATTGGTTAGCTAAGATGATTTACGCTGGGGAGGATCCGCGGTTTATAGCAAGACGAATTATGATTTGTGCAGCTGAGGATGTGGGATTAGCAGATCCTTTTGCACTTTTGGTTTCTACTGCTGCGCTTGAGGTGGCGGAGTTTGTAGGATGGCCTGAAGCAAGAATACCGTTAGCGTTAGCTGCGGTGTATGTGGCTACCGCCCCAAAAAGCAATAGTGCATACTTGGGCATTGAAGCGGCTCTGCAGTGCATTCAAAAAGAGCAGGTATTACCTGTGCCTGACCATCTCAAGGATGCAAGTTATCCTGGGGCGGAGGTTTTAGGGCACGGGAAAGGATACAAATATGCCCATGATTATCCGGGTCATTTTGTCGTGCAGGATTATTTAGGCGAAGTGAAGCATTTTTATGAACCCACAGAGGAGGGTTTTGAGAAGAAGATCAAAGAGCGGGTGCAAAAACTCAGGCAGAATTTAGACGAAGCAAAACGACGTTCCAGGGAGCAATCGTGAAACCAGATGCACAGCCTCTAAGCAAGGTCAACCTAAGGAATTTTTACAGGAGGATATTACGCGCTTTGCCGGCCAAAAAGAGGGAGCGTGATTCAGTTACCCTTTGCGAAATTATTTCTATGCTCGACGATTGGCGTCGCGCTTGTGTCGTAATGTTATACGTGGCAATGAGCGATGAACCCGATTTGACACCGCTATTTTTGTTGGGGGTTAAGATGGGGAAGGTATGTGTTCTTCCGGCTTACATTGCTACGAGTGATACGTATTGCGCACGTGTGGTTACTGATTTAAAGACCCAGCTTCGCAGGGGACATCTCGGGATTCTCGAGCCCATTGCTAGTTGCCCAATTGTTGATCCTCGTGAGATTGATTTGGTGTTGGTACCTGGGTTAGCTTTTGACAGGCGTGGGGTGAGACTAGGCCGAGGAAAAGGTTATTTCGATAAATTTCTTGTTGGGTTACGTGCGACAAAATGCGGGGTGGCATTTAATGAGCAAGTAATAGACACTCTCCCTGCGGATCCGCACGATGTTAAGATGGATTTATTAGTGACACCGGCGGGGGTGATAAAGTTCTCCAAATAGGTGGGTTGAAGAGTTTAGCGTTGCCGGTCGATGATGCTAGATGGTATACCACCCTCCCAACTTCTAGGTTGGGTCCAAGGTCTTTCGGACAAATCGTCCTCTGTTGTGGCACATCCTGATCCAAGAACAGCCAGTGTACTTATTGTGATCCAGAGTAGGATTTGTAGTAACTGAACTCTGGACCGTACAAGAGTATTTAAGGTGTGACTAAATCGCCTTCGAATATTTCGCCGAATTTCCATTCTGGGATCACATTAGCGATGCAACTGTTTTTATCTACACTTTTTACGCGTACTTTAGCGACTAGTTTCCCTTGGCGACTAATTAGGAGTTGGCTTTGTTCAACCACACCATCGTCTAGACCGACGCTTAATACCACAAAATCCCATTTTGGATCTACTGCGAGGACTCGTCCTACGACGTCGGGTGGAACAGGAGGTGTGTAGTCAGCGAGTTTGTACATGGCCAATTCATTAGTGGCCCGGTAATATTGGTACTTGAGGTGGTCGATTTGTTTAAGGAGATTAGTGTTGGTTTCTTCGAGCTTTTTGGCGTAGTTCTGCAATGAACGTATAGCATCGGGTGAAATTCCTAAAGCATCCCACTGGGCTAGTCGAGTTTGGAGGTCGTTTATTTCTTGGCGGGCGGTTTGCAATTGTTTACTTATGTTTGCGGCCTGTTCACGTTGGGCTTGTGCTTCAGCAACCGCATTATCGCGCTCGGTCTTAAGTGAGGCAACTTCGGACTCGACGGTTTTGAGTTTTTCCTTGGTTGTTTCTAGTTCAAATTTTGTTTGGGTCAGTTCTGCATCCGTGGTCTGGTATTTAGTATGCCAGTCATCTCGTTCGGCTTTGATTGTTTTAATTTTGCCGCCTATGACGACGAAGTTTAGTATGGCCGCTGCGAGTCCTAGTACGATAGCGATGATTAATGGTACCCGGAATTGCATATGTTTTCTTTCGGTTAACAGTACAAATTATCGTGTGCAAACTAACCAGCATGGTTTTTTATGTCAAACTGTTTGTTAATTTTAGTCGTCCGCGAGCATGATATGGGCTCGTTTTTTGAGCTTGCTGGGATTTGTCGCACTGAACAAAGTATTTTCCGATGCGCGGATCGATCTTGATATTTGGGGGGTTGTTAGTGGGGATTTTGACGGGGTTGGTTTTGAGTGGCCTTCCCAAGGAGGTCAAGGGTTACAAGCTGGCGTCGAAGCCCCTTTATCGGGATCCTGTTTATGATGGAGCGGCTGACCCTGTGGTGGTGTGGAACCCTTTAGTAAAGAAGTGGTGGATGTTTTATACGAGTCGGCGTGCTACTGTAACGAACGAACCAGGTGTAAGCTGGGTTCATGGCAGCCAAATTGGGATTGCGGAGTCAGAGGATTTTGGCGCAACATGGAGATATGTTGGTAATGCACGGGTACAGTTACCTTCGCGGTTTAAGTCTGACTCAGTTACCCTTTGGGCTCCTGAGATTATTAAAGCGCCGAATGGTGTATTCCACATGTTTATAACGGTAGTGCCGGGGATTTTTGCGGATTGGAATCATCCAAGGTCGATAGTACAGCTAACGTCTACGAACCTGATTGACTGGTCTGATGGCGAGGTTTTGGAGTTAGCATCTGATCGGGTGATTGACCCATGCGTGTTGCGCCTTCCGGATGGGACTTGGCGGCTTTGGTACAATAATGAGCGGGATAGGAAGTCAATTTGGTATGCGGATAGTACTGATCTTGTGAACTGGGTTGACCAAGGACGGGCGGTGGGTGATCAACCGGGAGAAGGCCCTAAGGTGTTTTACTGGAGGGGTTACTATTGGATGATCACAGATGTGTGGCGTGGTTTAGCTGTGTACAGATCGACTAATGCGATGGATTGGGTCCGACAGCCGTATAATTTGTTGGACACGCCAGGGGAGGGTCCTGATGATGGAGCAAAGGGACAACATGCTGATGTGGTAGTGAGTGGTAACCAGGCGTTCATATTTTATTTTACACATCCCGACGCAGGTAAACAGGGTACTGATGCTTATTCAAAGCAGCGGAGCTCGATACAAGTGGCTGAGTTAGAATACAAAGACGGTTGGCTGGATTGTGATCGAAACAAACCCACAGGCATAAGGTTACAGCCCCCGGAGTAACTGGTGTAGGTTGGCTAGTGAGTATTTTGAGGTGTGAATTGTATTCGAGTTCGTGAGTTTCTGAGAAAGTCGCGGATTTGCAATTCTGTAACGTACCAAACGCCTTGGATTTTTTTGAATTCTTTGGGTTCGAATTCCTTGATTAATTTGTTGTTTGTGTCGCGCGCTTCGGCTCTCACGATGCCGAACGTTTCTGTGTCGATCCAGGAGATGACTCGGGCGTAAGGGGAGAAAGCGGATGGGGGCGGAGTGCTTTCCAAGACATAACAGTATCTGCTGCGTCTCATTTCGCGTTTTATTAAGCGTTGATTAGCCCAGTAAAGAAACTCCAGGCCGAGGTCACCGATGTAAAAATCCGAGTTGCAGAATCTGGTCCAAAGTTCTGCTTTATTTGTTATGGGCGTAGCGATTTTCAGATCGTTAGTGGAATACTCAATGATGTATAGAGGTGGTTCCTCGCGGCTAAATATGACTTTTAACGTAAAATTGGTGGTGCACTCTGGCCATGCGATGTAGGTGCTAATCCAGTTTGTGGGGGTAAGGACAATCTTATAACGGAGTGGCACGGTTTGGGGCTTTTTGGAGGAAGAAAAGATATTAAGCGAACCTAGTTGGTCCATTTCCTGTTCGGGCTGTAAGGAATGGATAAAAGCTACTAGTTCTGGGCCAGAATTGAAGAGGATTCGATTCTGTAAATGCCCTGTATGTGGTGCTAGGCAAGTAAAGGCCATTAAGGCCAGGGTAAATATTATTGTCCGCGCAGTAAGGATTCGAGTCATGTTATGGAAGGGCGAATCTCAGAGCCTCGTTGATAGTGGAGATGAAGTGGGGTTTTACTTTGCGTTTGACGTCAGAGGGTAGCTCTGACCATTCGGGTTTGTTTTGGTCGGGGAGTACAACGGTGGTAATACCGGCTGCTAGTGCAGCTAGGACTTTTTCTTTAATGCCACCGACTTTAAGTATTCTACCGCGTAGCGTGATTTCGCCAGTGAAAGCAACGGATGGTTTAATGGGTCGTTTTTTGATAAGGGAAGCTAATGCCACTAGAATAGCGAGGCCTGCACTTGGGCCATCTTTTGGGATAGCCCCAGCGGGGATATGGATGTGCAGATCTTTCTGTTCGAAATTTGCTAGTTCAGTTCCAGTTTCTGTGCCTCGGCTTCGCAGATAGCTTACTGCTATTTGAGCGCTTTCTTTTAAGATGTCGCCTAGTGAGCCAGTGAGGATAAGCTTGCCTGTGCCTGGCATGTGAGTAGCCTCAATTTGCAAGACTTCCCCTCCGTAGGGTGTCCAAGCTAATCCAAAGGCCAATCCATAATCTTTGACAGCGAGGAAATCAGAATCTGAGTACGGAGGTAAACCGATCAGCTGTGTTAGGTCTTCGGCTTTAAAGACTATTGGTTTTTTATTTGCCTCACCGGAGACAATCTTACGGGTTGCCTTTCGCAACAGAGTGGCGATTCCGCGTTCTAATTGGCGGACACCAGCTTCTTTAGTGTACTCCCGGATTAGGCGTCGGAGAGCAGACTGGTGAATTTTAACGCTGTTGCGTTGTAGGCCGTGCTCATGTATTTGGCGTGGTATCAAGTATTTTCGGGCGATTTGGAGCTTTTCATATTCTGAGTAGCTGGGGATCTGGATCACTTCTAACCGATCACGTAAAGCTGGGTGGACTGGTTCGAGCCAATTAGCTGTAGTGATGAACAACACGCGTGAGAGATCAAATGGAATATCTAGGTAGTGATCCACGAATGCGTGGTTTTGTTCTGGGTCGAGGACCTCAAGGAGAGCGGCGGCTGGATCGCCTCTGAAATCGGTGCCGATTTTATCGATCTCATCGAGCATGATGACTGGGTTGCGGGTTTGTAACCGACGAAGGATTTGTATAATGCGCCCTGGCAGGGCTCCTACGTAAGTGCGTCGATGCCCCCGAATTTCGGCTTCATCACGCACGCCTCCAAGAGAAAACCTAGCAAATTTACGGCCCATCGCCTCGGCTATACTTTTACCAAGGGATGTTTTACCCACACCAGGTGGTCCTACAAAGCACAGGATAGGGCCTTTGATTTCCTTGCGTAGTTGGAGTACGGCCAAAAAATCAAGTAAGCGTTCTTTTACTTTTTCTAGTCCGTAGTGATCGCGGTCGAGTATTTTTTGGGCTTCTTTAAGATCGAGCCTGTCTGGGGTCTCTTTTTCCCATGGGAGGTTTAGTATCCAGTCTAAGTATCCGCGAATCACAACGAATTCCGGTGTGGTGGGAGGGATTTGTTTCAGGCGTTCTAACTCTTGTTTAGCCACCTCTTTTGCTTCTGGTGGCATGGGGGTTGTGTTGATTTTTTCTGTCAGTTGGCGGATTTCTGGGGAAATCTCACCTTCGCCGAGTTCACGTTGTATAACGCGGAGTTGTTCTCGAAGGAAATAATCGCGTTGGGTTTTTGAGAACGTACTTGCGACTTCGCTTTGAATTTTGATTGTTAGCTTTAATATTTGCTGTTCTCGATGGAGCAACGGCAGCAGGTATGAGAGCCTGGCTTTGACAGAAGGCGTTTCTAGGAGCTTTTGCCTCTGTGGCAAATCCAGTTTAAGTGTCCAAGCAATCAAGTCTGCTAATTGTCCCGGCCGCAATTGTTCAAGGTTTGCAGTTTTCTCATGTTCGCTTAGAGTGGGTGACAGTTGGATTATTTCCTGGAATAAGGTTTCTGCGTTCCTGACTAGTGCTTCCAATTCAACGCTGTCCTCTTCAAGGTCTTCTAAGATAGCGATGCGAGCTACTAGGTAAGGTGATTCCGACACATACTCAACAATTTTGACTCTTATGAGGCCCTGTACTAAGATTTGTGCGGTGTTATCGGGGGTTTTGAGTAATTTGAGCAACCGCACAGCACATCCGACTTGGTATAAATCCGATGGGCCGGGTGTTTCGACGTTTTGGTTTTTTTGCAGGACAGTAGCAAGGATTTGGTTGGTGGAAGCGACGTCGTCTACCAAACGTATACCAGCGGGTGTGTCAATAAGTAGTCTAACAATCTGGCCTGGGAAGATTACATAGTCAGCTAGGCCTAATACTGGTAGTTTGTCGGGTATTGGTAGTGTGGGACGCCCTGGAACCTTACCAGATTTAGTTGAAATTGATACGCTGACCTCATCTGCTGGTGGGTCTAGTTCGATTTGTAATGGATTAATTTGTTCGAGCGGCGCCACGGCGAAAGTATCGGATTACCAAAGGAACCTATTTTTTAGTTGGTGATTTTTTGGTTTTCCGGTTTTTTGGTGTAGTGCTGGGAAGTGGTGGTACGCTGATTTGCAGAAAACCGTTTACGTAGACTGCTTTTGCCATAGTTAGGTCGTACCCCGGGGGTAATTCAACCACGCGTTCGAACGGTCCATAGCTGATGTTCATCATAAGAAACCGGCAACCTGGGGGTCGGCATATGTCGGTGCGATATCCGCGTATCCGTATGATGCGTTCCCCTTCAATGAGTACTTCAAGTTGGTCGCGCTGGAGTCCTGCAATCTCGGCTTTGATTACAAGGCATTGGTCGGCCACGTAAACATCCACATTTGGTTCCCAGACGGGTTGAGCTGGTTCCACCTTCTTTGTGAGGTGGTTGTTGGATTGTGGTGATGACGCTGATCGCTGCGACATGCGTTTAGAGAATTAGAAATGATTTAGGGTTGGTCTAGGCGGACACCAATTTTTTTGATTGCACTTTGTGTTCTCGGCTCGATGGGTTTTCCCAGCGTATGTGCATTTTGTGAAGAGCATTTTGAAAATGGGCTGTTCCATATTTAGTTTACCGCGCTAACAAGGTTCAACATACACCCAAACTTGTTTAGTTCAAGGGGCCATTTGTCTTAGATCTGGCATGCATGTTACCGTTTCTTCGTTATACGCTCCCGCGCCAGTTCCAGTATACGCCGCTCTTGTTCCGTAAGGCTTTGGATGCCATGGGTTGCAATTTTGTCCAAAATCGGATCGACACTTTTTTCTAGTAGCTCTTCTGGTGGAATATTGTCGATGTCGTGGATTGATATAGTTGATTTGTTTTTTTCCCGCCGAGGTAAAAAGTTCCTGGGATATATCCAACGACGCAAAAAAGCAATGATAGTGGTTGCAGTTAGCCCATTTAGAATCGCTTTTGCATAGGCTATGCCGAAGAGCATCCCTCCAAGGTGTGCGGCGTGTGCGATTGAGCTTGACGTATCAAGCATTCCCCACAACGCCAAAACGATTTCAATCCAAAGAAGATACCATGCGCGAATGGTCACGGGTATGACGAAAAATACTAAGACTGTGATGGATGCGGTTGAATTCAGTATTGCGTAGGCAGCAACAAGCCCAAACACTCCAGCAGAAGCGCCCACTACATGTGTGTTTTGGATACCTATAAATGGTATGTAGGCCCAAAGTGTCTGAAGCAAACCACCTGCAAATCCACTTCCTAAATAAATGGTGAGGAAACGTTTGGACCCGCATTGTTCTTCGATAGCGCGGCCAAAGAAGTATAAGCCTATCATGTTGAGGGTTAGGTGAACCAAACCCCCATGTAAAAATTGATAGGTTAAGAGTTGCCAAACTCGGCCACAAAGCAACGCGGCAGGCATGAGTGAAAGGTAGTCGTCGATAACGAATCGGTACTGGGTACCGCTTACTGCGACTTGGACAAGGAAGGTGATTATGTTGGCGGCAATAATAACGGCAAACCAGGGTGCTCTAAACACCCGGTGCCTTTTTGAAACAGGCCAATGCATATAGTCCCGTTCCGAAAGCATCGTAGCAAAACCAAAGTATACTAGATTGCGGAGGGTAGCAATTGCTAACAAGGTGAGTGTACATTTTTGAGCATGAGTAGGGGGGCATGGGTTATAGTTGAACAGGAATTTTTTGGGTTGGGTGTGTTGTACTTGCTTTTCCTCGGTAGATGCGGAATTTAAATGGCTTGAAATTCACGAGGTTCTGTCTATAGTCAATTCTTTAAATGGGCAAAGCAATTTTGATGCTAAAAGACGGCACGTTCTTCGTAGGCGAAGCTTTTGGGGCTCGGACGGAGCGGGTGGGTGAAGTGGTCTTTAATACATCGTTGACTGGGTACCAGGAGATACTTACTGATCCTTCATACAAGGGGCAGATAGTAGTGATGACCTACACTGAGATTGGCAATTATGGCGTAAACGACGTGGATACTGAGTGTGAATCTGGGCCTCAAGTGGAAGGTTTCGTGGTAAAGGAGCGTTCTCGGATCTACAGTAATTGGAGGGCAAGAAGGTCGCTGGATGAATACTTGAAAGCGTATGGTATCCCAGGCCTGTATGGCGTAGATACCCGCGCGCTAACTAGGCATCTAAGAACATATGGTGCGCAGATGGGAATTATTTCTAGTGTGGATACTGATCCGCACAGTCTCTTAAGTAAGGTTAGAGCTCACCCTGATATTTCGGAGTTAGATCTTGTAAGCCGGGTAACGTGTCGTTCCAGGTTCACGTGGGAGCAGGGGGTTTGGACTTGGCCCGATGGTTTCCTAACTCGGCCGAACGATGGTGTACACGGGCGGTGTCTCACGCTTGTGGTATACAATTTTGGTGTTAAACTGAGCATTCTCCGGAATGCGTATCAGGTTGGGTTTAAGGTTGTGGTGGTGCCAGCCGATACCCCACCTGAGGCGGTTTTAGAAATGAACCCAGATGCAATTTTGCTGAGTAATGGCCCGGGTGATCCTCAAATGGTTCGACAAGGGATCGAAGCAGCACGTAAGTTAATTGGCAAAAAGCCTGTGTTTGGGATTTGTTTGGGGCATCAGATTCTGGGTTTGGCTTTGGGAGGGCGGACCTATAAATTGAAGTTTGGCCATCATGGGGGTAATCATCCGGTAAAGGATCTTAAAACGGGGAGGGTTCAGATTACTGCGCAAAACCACAACTACTGTGTCGATGTAAAGAGTTTGAAGGATCAGGTAAGGCTTACTCATCAAAGTTTGTTTGACGGTTCGGAAGAGGGCATGGAGCATGTTGAGTACCCGGTTTTCTCGGTTCAACATCACCCTGAGGCAGGACCCGGGCCGAATGATGCTCGGGACTTTTTCACTCGTATGTATGAAATCACATTAAAGCAGACCACACAGTAACAGAGGAGGTCGGCTATGTTGCGGTCGGTGACGAGCGAAAGCTATAGGTTGTTGCACCCGAAAGTGGTTTGTTTTCTGACAAGTGTTGATAAAAGCGGCAAGGCCAACATTATGCCTTGCGCGTGGGTCAGTCCTGCAAGTGAAGAACCCCCAATGGTTATTGCCTTTGTCGCTAAGACGCACTACACAGCGAGGTTGATTAAGATGACAAAGCAATTTGGGTTATCGATTCCCGATGCTTCAATGGAGAGAGCGATTTGGGTTACTGGGTCTGTGTCGGGTAAGGATGTGGACAAGTTTGCGAAGGCTGGATTACAGCAGCTGCAGGCCAAAAAGATCAAGGTTCCTATGGTTGCAGGGTGTATTGGGTACCTGGAGTGCACTTTGGCGAAGGTGGTTGATGCAGGTGAATGCTATGGTTTTCTAGGGGTTGTTGAGACTGCGTATGCAGATAACGAGGCTTGGCAAAACAAGCTTTGGGTAGAATCTCGCAGCCCGGTGTTGCACCTAGGCGGAAAGAAATTGGTAACGTTTAAAGGTTGATGGCGTATGGTTCAAACTGGCGGCCATGAGGAAGGGATTAATCCCTTGGCCGCCAGATTTTTATACCAGTAAAGGGGAAAACGATGCCAAAGCGTACAGACATAAAGAAGATCATGATAATTGGGTCTGGCCCAATTGTTATAGGCCAGGCATGTGAATTCGACTATTCAGGTACGCAGGCTTGTAAAGCCCTTAAGGCAGAAGGGTACAAGGTGGTTTTGGTGAATTCGAATCCAGCCACCATTATGACGGATCCAGGGATGGCTGACGCTACATACATAGAACCTCTTACAATTGAATCTGTGGCGGCAATAATATCTCGGGAACGTCCGGACGCATTGTTACCTACGATGGGTGGTCAGACGGCTTTGAATTTGGCGGTGGCCTTGGATCGGGAAGGGATCCTTAAGATGTACGGGGTAGAGTTGATCGGGGCTAGTCCTGAAGCGATTAAGAAGGCAGAGGACCGGGAATTGTTCAAGCAAACTATGCTTTCAGTGGGGCTGCAGGTCCCCAAGAGTAAGGCGGTTACTTCAGTAGCGGAGGGTTTAGCTGCGGTCAAAGAGATAGGTTTCCCAGTCATTTTGAGACCTGCATTTACGCTTGGTGGCACAGGTGGCGGGGTGGCTTATAATGTCGAGGAGTTTGCAGTTCTTCTAGATCGCGGGTTGAAACTCAGCCCTGTGAGTCAGGTCCTAATAGAACAATCGGTACTGGGCTGGAAGGAATATGAATTGGAAGTTGTTCGGGATCGAGCTGACAACGTTATCATTGTGTGTTCGATAGAGAACTTTGATCCGATGGGTGTACATACGGGTGATTCCATAACAGTGGCTCCTGCTCAGACGCTGACAGACCATGAGTATCAGCGGATGCGTGACGCGGCGATTGCGATAATCCGAGCAATTGGTGTAGATACAGGGGGATCTAACATCCAGTTCGCCATTAATCCTGAGAATGGGGAAATGGTTGTGATCGAAATGAACCCGCGGGTATCGCGGAGCTCTGCCCTTGCAAGTAAAGCTACGGGGTTTCCAATTGCTAAGGTGGCTGCGAAACTCGCAGTAGGATACACGCTCGATGAGCTGAGTAACGATATTACTAGAACAACGCCGGCATCGTTTGAGCCTACCATTGACTATGTGGTTACCAAGATTCCCCGTTTCACCTTTGAAAAATTCCCTGAGGCTGAGCCTGTTTTAACAACACAAATGAAGTCGGTAGGCGAGGTAATGGCGATCGGCCGAACGTTCAAAGAATCGCTGCACAAAGCAATTCGGAGTTTAGAAACCGGCATGTATGGATTCCCTGTTATAAGGGCTTCCAATGAGGAGATAGAACGCAGGCTCATGGTCCCCAACCCTGACCGCCTTTACTATATAGCCCAGGCATTAAGGAATGGGTATTCGGTCGAGAAAATTTATTCTCTTTCGAAAATAGATCCCTGGTTTATCCAACAAATTTATGAGCTGGTGGAATTTGAAAAAAGGCTAGTGGCGGGAGACCTTACAGAAAATGTATTAACTCTTGCAAAGGAGTTGGGCTTTTCGGATAAGCAGATCGCGACGTTGACGGGGTGGCAGGAACATGAAGTACGCGCTCTCCGGTACAAGTATGGAATAAAGCCGCAATACAAGCTTGTGGATACTTGTGCCGCGGAATTCGAGGCTTACACACCTTATTTGTACTCTTCTTACGAACGACCGTTTTTCAGGGTAACGTCCAGTGGAAAGATCCAGGCTTGCAGAGATTCTGAAGTACCACCCACCGATAAGCAAAAGGTTATCATACTTGGTGCCGGTCCTAACAGAATTGGTCAAGGTATTGAGTTTGACTATTGTTGTGTACATGCGGTATTTGCTCTGCGCGAACTTGGAATCGAAACGGTCATGATTAATTGTAATCCTGAAACGGTCAGTACTGACTACGACACTGCTGACAAACTATATTTTGAACCGCTTACCTTGGAGGACGTGTTGCATGTGGTGGAGCGAGAAAATCCTTTAGGGGTGATGGTACAATTTGGGGGGCAAACGCCTTTGAAGTTAGCAGTTCCATTGCAACAATGTGGGGTAAAAATCTTGGGTACGTCCCCGGAATCGATTGATATTGCTGAAGATAGAAAAAAGTTTAAAGAACTTTTGGATAGGCTCGGACTTTCTCAACCAGAAAGTGGGACGGCGACCTCCATTGATGACGCTTTGGTAGTAGCTGAGCAACTTGGATATCCCGTTTTGGTTAGACCTTCGTATGTATTGGGTGGCAGGGCTATGCAAATCGTGTATGATCGAGATGCTCTTGTAGAATTTGCTGAACAAGCCATTAAGGTCGCCCCTGAATACCCAATTCTTATCGACAAATACCTTCAAGATGCGATCGAGGTAGATGTAGATGCGCTTTGTGATGGCACGGATGTTGTTATAGGTGGTGTGATGGAACATATTGAAGAGGCCGGGATCCATTCAGGCGATTCTGCATGCTCATTGCCGCCTTATTCGTTACCCACGGAAGTCGTTTCGGAGATCAAACGGCAGACCAGGTTGCTTGCACTTGCGCTAAAAGTCGTCGGCCTTATCAATATTCAATTCGCTGTAAAAGATAAAAAGGTGTATGTGCTTGAGGTGAACCCCCGGGCTTCTCGGACCGTGCCATTTGTTAGCAAAGCCACTGGATTGCCCATGGCGAAGATAGCTGCAAAGCTAATGGTAGGGCACACACTCCGTGAACTAGGAGTGGTTTCAGATCCACAAATCCAACACGTTGCCGTAAAGGAGGCGGTGTTTCCCTTCGATCGTTTTCCTGGAGTGGATACAGTACTGGGCCCGGAGATGAAGTCCACAGGCGAGGTAATGGGCATTGATGCTGACTTCGGGTTGGCATATGCTAAGGCTGAGATAGCTGCAAATAACCCGATCCCCACCAAGGGCACGTTTTTCATTAGTGTTCGCGATGAGGACAAGCCGAAGATTGTCACACTCGCCCGGAAGTTGAAGGAGCTGGGATTTGAAATTGTTGCAACTCGCGGCACAGCATCATTCTTACGGGCAAATGGGGTGGATGTTAAGTCAGTTGACAAGTTGCAAGAGGGCCGGCCAAACGTACTTGATTATATAAAGAACCGGCAGATTGATTTCATAGTTAACACGGTAGGTTCCGCACGAGCCAAGCGGGATTCTATGTACATTCGTCGCAACGCTTTGCAGTACGGGATTCCATACACCACCACTATTGCGGGGGCATATGCCACAGTGCGTGCAATTGAATCGTTAAGGAAACGTCCTTTTACAACTAGGCCTATTCAAGAGTATTACGTCGTGTCTTAGTCTCTTTAAACCGCGGGTAAGTTAGGTTATAAGGGCTGCTGCCATTTGGTCGAAAGGTTAAACCGGATTGAGAATCCTTAAGAGGTTGGTTGTGCAGACGGGTAGTAGAGGCACCGTCAACAGTGGCGAAGTTTAGATTTGCACGCAAGAATTGAAAACCGTCGTAGGGTGTTTTTTGAGAACGACCATTGGTGGGCACATGCCGAATGGGAAAACTGCGGAGGGCAGTTTTGCAAGGCTGTGTGGTAAAAACGCGTAAGCAATTGCGGAATGATTTAGGTTTAGCGGGCCGTATTAATTTATATGTCCAGGTCTTGGGGTAGTCGACAAAGTTTTTAGCTACGGCAATTTAAAGTAGTGTAAAACAGCTTGCCAAAGGGCGATGGGGAAACTTAAAATTTTGCTATGTTATTGTTGCGTATATCCAAGTATTTAGGATTAGTCAGTGTTGTTATCCTATCCAATTGCGTGTTTGCTGCAGGAGATTATCGCGTGTGGTTTGATTCGCCGGCTACCTCGTGGAACCAGGACGCTTTGCCAGTAGGTAATGGGCGAATTGGCGCGATGGTTTTTGGATCCACCACTGCTGAGCAAATCCAGTTTACTGAGGAAACTCTCTGGACTGGACAGCCACATGACTATTCCAATCTCGGAGCTTCCAATTATCTTCGCCAGTTGCAGGCTTATATATTCGCTACTAATCAGACGGATTTTTGGTCTCTTGCTTCTCAAAAGTTCATGAGTGTGCCTCTTAGGCAGTGTGCATTCCAACCAGGTGGTACACTTGAATTGGCGTTTCCGCATAAGGACCCCAGCAATTACGTAAGGGGGTTGGACCTAGAAACGGCCATTGTTACAGTGGAATACACTTATGCAGGGGTCAGGTATGTGCGCCGGGTTTTCGCAAGTTACCCAGACAATATATTGGTGGTGCGTTGCGAAGCTAATTCTCCTGGGAAGGTGAGCTTCACAGCTAAGCTGACGACACCCCATGCAATGTGTACGAATTCGTTTGAGGGGAATGATTTAGTTTTAGACGCGGGGATTTCGAAAGCAGCCAATGGGTTAAATAGTAAGGTTTGGTTTCGTACTCGGGTCAGGTTTATTTTGGAGGGTGGCTCACTTATTAAGGGTGATAAAACGGTAACAGTTACCAACGCTAATGCGGTGACGATATTGCTAGTGGTGGGGTCGAATTTTGTTTCTTTTGAGGATGTAAGTGGTGATCCAGTTGGCCGCACGACCGAGTTTCTGAGGGCTGTCGAGGGAGTTAGTTATGCACGACTTTTGGAAAGGCATTTGGCGGATTATCAACCGTTGTTTAGAAGGGTTACGGTGGATTTTGGTTTTACTTGGAAAACTAATTTACCCACGGGCGCCAGGATAAAGCGTGTTATTGAGGGGGACGATCCAGGCTTGTTTGCGTTGTATTTGCAATTTGCGCGGTATCTGATGATTTCTGGATCTCGACCAGGATGTCATCCGCTAACGTTGCAAGGCAAATGGAACAATGTGACTAATCCTTCCTGGGAAGGCAAAATGACACTCAACATTAACCAACAAATGAACTACTGGATAGTGGAACCGGCTAACTTGAGCGAATGTCATGCGCCGATGTTTGACTTAGTGAAGGATTTGATGATTAGCGGGGCACGTATAGCGCGGAATCACTATAATGCGCGTGGTTGGGTAGTTCACCATAATACGGATTTATGGCGTGGAGCAGCGCCTATTAATGGAAGGGACGGGTTGTGGCCCACTGGGAGTGCGTGGTTGTGCCAGCATTTATGGGAGCACTTTTTGTACACCGGAGACACAAATTTTTTGATCAAGACGGCATACCCAGCGATGAAATCTGCCGCCGAATTTTACTTAGATTTTTTGGTTGAGCATCCGGGTTATCCGGGATGGTTTGTAACGTGCCCATCGTATTCGCCCGAGCACGATCATCCAGTATTTGGTCCGAATGTGGCAGGGCCTACGATGGATAACGAATTAATTCGTGCCCTTTTCAAGAGTATATTAGAAGCGGGTCGCATTGTTGGTGAGGATGAGTCATTCTTAAGAGCTGTATCAAACATGTTGTTGAAATTACCACCCCTTCAAATTGGGCGTTATGGGCAATTGCAGGAATGGTTGGAAGACGTGGATAGGCCCAACGATACGCATCGGCACTGTTCGCATTTAGTTGGGTTATATCCGGGGGATTCAATCAGTCTTTTTGACACTCCTGAATTGGCGATGGCTGCTAAAGTATCGGTTGATTGGCGTGGGTACATTTTTGGCGATAAGGGGTGGGCCAAGTCATGGCGTGCGTGTCTTCGGGCACGGCTTGGCGATGGTGAAACTGCATATTTGCATTTGACGAACTTGATAGCTCAAAACCTTTCCTCGAACATGATGTTTACCGACATACCAAACAGGCAAGTTGATGGTACCTTTGGTGCCGCCGCAGCTATGATCGAGATGATCCTGCAGAGTCATCGAGGCGAAATCCATTTATTGCCTGCGCTGCCTCGTGCTTGGACGAATGGGATTGTAAGGGGATTGCGGGCCCGGGGAGGTTTTGAAGTAGACATAGTTTGGACTAACCATAAGTTATCGGAGGCGCGGATTACCTCGTTATGGGGAACAACCTGCTGTGTCCGCTCTAAATGGCCGATCGAGGTCCGACACGGTAATGAGTATTTGTATGTTGAGATGGTGAAGCCTGGCGTTTGGAAGTTCCCTACCACTCCAGGCAAGGTGTACGTGGTAGAACCAGCTGTGGTTTATGAGGTTGAGCATAGTGCAATTGTAAAGGTGGAGGGAGGCTCGACGTTGGTGATAACCAATGCAGCGTTCAGTAATCAACGTGGTCTCCGACTGTCGGCATCTGACTTGGCTGCGAGTTTTACACTGGGGTTCACGAACCTACCTCCAGGGGACTACACGGTAGTGCTTGGGATAAATCGAACAAGGCAGGGTGGTCGGTTTCAAGTTGGGATTGGTTTGGATCCTGGTGTTACTAACCGTTTGCCGGGGGTTTTAAATGCTCATTGTGCCACTGGGTTTGTGTATGTTTTACCCACCATATTATTCACCGAGACTAACAGGTTTGATTTCTGGACTAACATGTTGGAAGAGGTTGAACTCGTTCCTATCCGGATTCCCTCCAACGCTGTGTTATATCTGAAGTTCTGGCCGGAAGGTTTAACAGGTTCGACTAACTATGATTTAGAGTTGGACTATGTAAGACTCCATCCCGTGGTTCGCCGTCCAAAAATAACGGCAGCTTTGGACCGGAGTGGATATATCTTGAGTTGGCCGGAGCACGCGAGGTTTTGGCAATTGAAACACAGCACAAACCTTTTGAGTGAAGTATGGCAAGCTTGTCTGGTACCAGTAACAATGGTTGGGGGGGAGTGCCGGTTAGTTATTGAACCTTCTATGCCCCCGGTGTTTTACAGGCTTGACTCGATACCATAGGTAGATTGGGGATGGGTTATCCGTAAGGGGAGAAAGTTCATTAAGCCCTAAGTGGCCGATGTGAGTTTCAAACAATTGTTTTTGCTGTTTGGGAGCCGATTTCTGGGCAAGCAAGGTACACAGTTCGGTTCCCAGGTGCGCTAGATATTTGATGTCCCGTAAGTTTTGGTACCCGGCACGGTATAATTTTTGAGTGAACAATTAGGGGTTCATAAACCGCAATAGCTAAAGCCTATGCGTATTAAAGCAACTGATTGGTCGTGTCATTTTGCCAGGCGGTAGAATATGGATGGATAGTTTGTGAATGGCAATGTGAGTTGCCATTTGTCGCGGTATAGTCTGAGCTCGCCTCCAGCGACGTCTTCCCATTGGCCCTGGGTGAGGTTGGTGCGGTATTGTAATCTAAAGTCCACGTTTACGCCTGGCCATGAGAAGATGAGGTTGGTTTTGTCTACTTCGATCTGCACAATGGGAGCTGGTGGGGAATAGGAAAGATAGCCGTAGAACTCTAATTCAGCTACGTTGCCCCAACTTGCGTCTGGTGCGAGATAGCGCACATACCGGAAAGCGGAGGAGTTAGTAACAATCAACTCAGTAAAGGTACCTGCGGGTGGGGCCATGGTTACAGTGCCCAATGTAACTGCATCACTAAAGTCTGGTCGATTCGCGCCTTGGAATATGCCACCTACCATTCGTGCCTCGAAACCTGCCCGAGGGCAATAATTGATCTTGGTGATTACGTTGCTTACACCTGGCCCGAAATCGAGTCCAACCCAGTCACCGTTACCAGGATCTGGGGCGTCGAAGAACGTAGTTAGATCATTGTCAAATACCTTTTCGATTGTATTACCTGAATTGTTCCATGAACCGGGGGTACCGATAATCCTACCTGTAAGTTTTGGGAACTGGACCGCGGCTTCTGGGCTATTAGTTTCAATTCCTCCTACCAGGGCACTTACGACGTAGTAATAGCCTTGTGTGACAGAAGTTACGTAATCTGTCCAATTTGTGGTTGTAAGGCCGCTTGCGAGGGGTACATATGGCCCAGCCCGATTTGTTGCTCGTTTAATGGTGTAACTTGCAGCGCCAGGCACTGTATTCCAGGTAAGATTTATTTGGACGGAGGAAACTGCGATTGGGGTTACTTGGATCAACGGCGGAGGCCAGCCCGGCAGGCTGACATTGTCGAATTTGGCCGTACACAGTGCGGAGTTGTTGTGTGCGGTGACTGCCAGGCCCACATAGGCTGTTGAAATGTTAGTCAAAACCACGCTTCCCAATGTACTCCAGCTGATCCCATTAGGTGAACGATATGCTGTGAAAGTATCGCCGTTGCGCACCAACCTAACCCAGTAAGGCGCACTGATGCCTGTGACGTTAGCGAAGTTACATCCGCCTCCTGGGCTTGACCGGTATTGGAATGTGACTCCATTTCCGGGTGTGACCGCTACTAGTGCATTTACTGCTCCAGGATCCAAGCTTTGGCGGATCATGACACCAGCTTTTGACCACGGATTCACGTTTTGAATAGAAACGACCCTTGCGGTGATGCTAAAGTTGGTGCTGTTGGTCACTATGTAGACGAATCGGAATGCATCCGCGGTGTTCCATATATCATCGCCCGAGCCAATCACTGTGAAGACACTGTTTGTGTAAATGGCGCTGCCTGGTAACCCAACTGTCCCGATGTCTCGGCTAGTCCACGGTAACGGTACGCCCGATAGAGGAGTTGCGCTAACCTCTAAGGAGTCTGGGCTTTCACCAGCTAGTTCGTTCACTGCCGACACAACATAGTAGTATGTAGTCATAGCGATTACTGCTCTATCTGTGTAATTGGTGGTAGTAACAACTGCAATGGTGGTGTACGGGCCCCCGCTCGTTGTAGCACGCTTCACATAATAGCAGGTCGAATTGCTTGAGCTAGTCCATGTTAAACGCACTTGCTCTATGTCCGCTGTGGCTTGGACAAATGCAGGAGTTGTGGGGTAAACCGGCGTCCAATTTGGTCCTGATACATGGTCGAATGTTGCGCTACAAAGTGTGTACAAGTTGTGGCTGCTGAGTGCTAAGCCAACATAGGTTGGAGTGGGCATTGCGAAGGTTACACTTCCGAGTTGTGTCCAATTTGTCCCATCGGTCGAGTAATATCCTGCATAGGTATTGCCGTTTCGTGATAGTTTAAGCCAACATGGTGTGGTTGGCCCAGCTGCATTTGCGGTGACGGTGTTGCCACCTGTGGTTAAACGATATTGCCACACGACGCCATTGCGAGGGGTTACACCAATGAATACATTCGGTGCGTTTGAGGTTAAGCTTTGGCGGATCATGAGTCCGGCTTTAGACCAAGGGCTTATGTGATTTTCAAGGGAGGCGACTCGAGCAATTATTGTGCAGTCGCCAGTAGCTGGTAGATGGACGAATCTAAAGGCGTCAGCGGTCTGGGCGATGTCGGATCCTGACGCTATTACAGTAAACACACCATTTGAGAACATTGTCCCACCGGATAAACCCACTGGGCCAATGTCTTGGGTGAGCCATGGTGATGGTAGATTGACTTTAGGAGTGGCACTTACTTCAGCTGAGGGCGAACTTTCACCGCCTAAGTTTAGTGCCGAGACGACGTAATAGTAGGTCGTTCCGCCGACTACACTGGTGTCGTTGTAGTTGGTGCCTGCGACATTGGCAATTGTGGAATAAGGTCCACCACTTGTTGTAGATCGTTTTATCCTGTAGCTAGTGGCATTTGGTACCGCTGGCCATCGGAGTGTTACACGTTCTATGCTGGAGGTAGATGTAACACTAGTGGGTGCTGCGGGAGGCAGCACTGGTGAAATCGGACCACCAAACTTCCACCAGTTGAGATTGAACAGGTAGCCACTAGGGCCAGTAAATTTCAAACACAGATTATGAATGCCCGAGACGCTGGTTATTGGGCATGAAACAGTTGTCCAAGTTTGCCAACCGCCTGTATTGGGCACAGTGCAAGTTCCCAGCAGAGTTCCATTTGTGCTAGTGAGTCGAATTTCTATGGTACCACCACTTGTTGCTGAGGCTACACGGGCTATAAAGCTAGTGGCTCCCGTTCCGAAATCGACATTGTTGTAGATTGCATATGATCCATTTTGAATGAAGCCAATGTTTTTCCCGCCTTCGCTGCAGGTTTCAGGAGTTACACCTCGTCGTTGGTCATAGTCCTCTGCTTCGTTTTGTGTGTACGCAGAGCGTGGGATTGGGGGATCACTTATACCTGCGGCATCTGCCATTAGAAGAAAGTTCCAGAAGTGTGGGCGCCAGACCTCGCCAGCCCAGTGGCCGGCATTTTTGATGGGCCACCATGCATGGGGGATACCGTTTGAAACACAATAGTTATGGGCGGCTTCGCTTGCGCTGTATAGGCTGTCGGCTGTACCGCATGCGATTAGCAAGGTTTTCAGTTTTTGTTTTGCTTCAGCACCACCGTTCGGGAACAACGTACTATCTGCAGCTTTGTTAGGGGCGGCTGATGAAGGTGCCAGGTGCTGAAAAGTATCCAGATTAGCGCAGCCCACGTTGAAAGCGTAACCGCCACCCCATGAATATCCATAAATGCCACGGTGTGCAGCATCCCCGTAGGTAGAATACCGCGATTCAACAAATGGGATAGCGTCGTTAAGTGTCATTCCTGCCACATCACTCCAAGTGCCTGCGAACTGATCATCCAGGGCAACTATAATCACGGGTTTGATTTTTCCCTCGCCAATCAAGTTATCAGCTACGACGTTCGCGTATACATTCCAGCTAGCAAAGATTGTATCTGCCCCCACGCCAATGCCTTGGTAACAGTAAATTACTGCATATTTTTGGTTCGTGTTGTAATTTGGCGGCAGATAAACATGCATAGTCAGATTGCTGCCTGCAACCGACGAATAATAAGAGACGTTCCATTGTACAGTTCCTGCTGGGTATCGACCTGGTTGATCATACCCTGGTGGTGGCATGGTTGGCAGTGGTTGTGCAACCACATGTGCCGACATTACCGCGGCGCTGAATAGCAATATTGGGCGGCGGTTCATAGGTCAATTATTCCTCGGTTAAGCTTTTTACTTGAGCAAGCGGTAGAACACAGTTGGCCAATTTGATACAGGCAAAGTAATTTGCCATTTATCACCCATGATTTGCGGTACGGGCGAGGTAACGTTTGACCACGCGCCTTCGGTCAAGTTTGTACGCCATTGCAGGGTATATCCGGCACATTCAAGAGGCCATGACAGGGTTAAGTCTGAACCCGTGACTGTTAATGCGATCGATGGGGGCTCGACGCTTAGGAGCCGTTGGGTGCCGAGGGCGTAGGATGCGGCAATTTCTGAGGGTGTTAAGGCGACATTGTAAATGCGGAATTCGTCGAATTGACCGTTCAAGTATGGGTCAGGATATTGTGATTTGCCCAGGTAGTTAAATGCTGTTAAGCCTAGGTCGGCGGGCCGAAGGGTCATTGAGTTGTTGGTGGCAACGGGGGTTCCGTTTATGTAGAGCACACCCGTATTGCCTTTTCTTGTCACGGCTATGTGGTACCAGGCACCGGTTGTCAGCGCTACTGGTGCAGTGATTCGTTGTTCATTTGCGGCACCGTTGGTAGTGATTGCGAATCTGGGTGTGCCTGTGTCACCCGTACGAATTGTAAGAAACATGTTTGTGGTGGTGTTATGGCCAAAATCAAAAATGCGAGCCCAAGTGTCCAAGGAATTTACGCATACCCAAGCTTCGATTGTGAAGTCTGACAAGGGTGTGACAATTCCAGCAGGCAACTGGACGTACTGGGATGAGGCGGCGGCGAGTGTTAGTTGTCCATTGGCCAAGGTACCACCGTTAGGCAACGTCCCATCCCACGCTGGGCCACCAATTGAATCTCTTACAATCGAGCCGCCTACTTCATTGAAACTGTATCGGTGGATTAACGAACCTAGGTTCAGAGGAAGTGTGGTTGCAATTGCTTGGGCGCTGTTTGCGCTTTCACCTCCCGAGTTTACTGCGCTTACCACGTAGTAGTAGGAGGTATCGGGGGTTAACCCGTAATCGCAGTAGTTTGTGCCGGTGACGCTGTAAGCGATGGTTGTATATGGTCCGCCGTCGGTGAGCGACCGTTTGATGTTGTATCCTGCGGCACTGGGTACAGCGTTCCAGCTGAGATTGATTTGGATGCTAGATACGGGGGTTGCGGTTAGTCCGGTGGGTGTGTCCGGAGGCGAGAGTACGGGTGGCCATCCCGGTGCCGTTACTGAATCGAATAATGCTCCGCATAGTGTGTTGTTATTGTGTGCGGTGAGTGCGAGCCCTACGTAGACCGTTGTTGGCATGCTGATTGTGACCGAGCTCCCCTGTTGCGTCCAATTTGTGCCGTCGGGCGATCGATAGGCTGTAAATGTATTGCCATTTCGTACGAGGCGGACCCAGTACGGTGCCATGAGTCCAGTTGTATTTTGGTTTACGCTGTTTCCTCCTGCAGTGGAACGATATTGGAATGCCACGCCATTGCCAGGTGTGACACAAGCAAATGCATGTTGGGAATTCGCGTTAAGGCTGGCACGTATCATTACCCCAGCTTTGGCCCAGGGATCAGTATTTTGTACACTGAGTATACGAGCGGTGATTACGCAATTACCCGTGACGGGCATGTAGATAAATCGGAATGCATCGGCTGTGCCCCATATGTCTGCGCCGGATCCTCGTGCGTCAAACACGCCTTTGCAGAAAGTAGCGCTTCCAGCATACCCAACTGAACCTATATCCTGTGCTAACCATGGGTACGGGAGGTCGAAGGTCGCTTCTTGGCTGTTTGGGGTTTCTTGTCCGTTTACCACAGCACTAACGACGTAGTAATATTTGGTCCCAAGTGGAATTGTATCGGTGTAATTTGTGGTTGTGACGCCGGTAGCCACAATTCCGTAAGGTCCACCTGGATTGAGAGAGCGTTTGACGTTATAACTGGTGGCATTTGTAAAAGCACTCCAGACAATTTGGACTTGAGTTGGTGAGGTTGGTTTAACGGATACGATTTCTGGGGCGACTACCTGGCTTGACACTGATACGGGTGTGGAGTTTTCACTTTCGCCGGCGAGGTTCACTGCTGAGACCACGTATGAGTAGGCAGTATTGTTGGCGAGGTTTGTATCGGAGTAAGTTGTTCCAGTGACATTTGCAATTAGCACGTATGTGTTCCCGATTCCGGTGCGGAGAGGAGCACGTTTGACATTGTAGCTGGTGGCATTGGCTACGGGTTGCCAACTCAGGTTTACTTTCCCGGGACTTTCCGTTGCAAGGAGTCCAGTTGGAGCACTTGGTACGGTTACGTTTTGCCATCCCGGCACAGAAACGTTATCGAACACTGCTGTGCATAGCTTTGAGTTGTCGTGGCTGGTTACGGCCAGTCCTGCGTAAACTGTAGTTCCCATGGTTATCGTGGTGCTACCAATTTGTGTCCAGGTGACACCGTCCGGGGAACGGTATGCGGTGAAAGTGTTGCCGCTGCGCACGAGTCGTACCCAGTAGGGTGCACTGAGACCGGTTGTGTTGATATTGACGCTGTTACCACCTGCTGAGGATCGGTATTGAAAAGCGACGCCATTGGCTGGGGTGACACAAACAAATGCATGTTGGGAATTGGCGGTCAGGCTAGCCCGGATCATTACGCCTGCTTTAGCCCAGCCGTGTGTATCTTGGACTGAGAGCACACGCGCTGTAATAGTGAAGTTTCCACTTACTGGGACGTACACGAACCGGAAACCGTCAGCCGTACCCCAAATGTCTGCACCGGAGCCTGAGACTGTGAACTGTCCATTAGTGAAAGTGACACTGCCGGTGAGGTTGACTGTTCCGATGTCTTGGGATTGCCATGGCGCGGGTGGGCTTGGAGTAACTTCTGGGCTGTTAGCACTTTCTATCCCGTCGAAGACTGCAGACACAACGTAATAGTATTTTGTGCCAGCGGCGACGATATCGGTGAAATTGGTGGTAGTGATTCCTGTAGCCACGAATGAATATGGTCCCCCGCTAGTGGTAGAACGTTTTACGTTGTAGGAGGTAGCTCCAGCGACGCCGTTCCAAGCCAATGAGACTTGAGTTTCGGACGAGGCGGTAGCACGGAGTCCTGTTGGGAACGCGAATGCGTAAGGTGGGATAGGCCGCCATTGTTGTGACAAAGCGAGCGAGGAGTAATCTTGTCTTATGACTGGGGATGGATTAGTGGCGGCCACATCCAGGGTTAGACCTGAGCTGACGATGAGGAACCGGTAGAATCCGGCAGCCATTGGTACTGGGATAAAACATCTATCGTCGCTTGTGCTCCAGGATGAAACCAAGTTCAAGATATCTTGGGACCCATTCCAGCTATAGTTATTTGGTGCGGCACAAATCTTGTACTGGCCTCCACCCATGTGCTGTAAGTGCCACAATAACGATGTTGCGTCGGAGTCTGGTGTGACTTGGAGCAAATTGGTATCGGTCATTGGTGCAATGCATCGACCGGTGGCGGCGTTTACGATCTTATAAGTGCCATTTGGAATGATGTTGTTGGTTGTCGGTGAAAGTTCCAACCAGTTCAGATCAAACCCGCCTGTTGGGAATGTGAGTCGTAATTTTTGTCGGCCAAACCCCAGGAAGACCGGGATGGTAGCTGTGTTCCACGTGTTGTATGATCCGGTGGGAGGCAGATTACGTGGTCCGGTCGAGTAAGTGGCGTAACTAATAACTTCCACGTTGCATCCTGGGTTTGGTGTAGCGTATCGGAGGCGGAGGTCGTACCAACCTGGTTCACGCACTAGGATGGTATATTCAAGCCATTCGCCATCGGAAGCGGTTACAGCATATCCACCGCCTGTGTCAGTGCATGTTTTGATATCCACTGCTTCGTCTGGACGGTACTGTCCGCCTGTATTGGCAGGATCGTTGTCATGATATGAAATTCCTTCGCCGCCCCAGTCGAAATCCTCGGCTTCGATTCGGAGGGTTCCGGTGAGGAAGTCGTTAACCCAGTTAGCTACTGTAGCGCGAGCCTGACCGTTGTTGCCGTAGACACCTCGGCGTGGTGGCCATGTACCGAAGTCGGGGATCCATGACAAACCTGTATTTTCAACTACATTTTTGAACAAATCATCCCTGGTTACAGGGTCTGAGACACCTGACGGGGGAATATATTGAAAGGTGAGCCACGAGACACCCATACGTTCTAAGTCAGCTGTAAGTTCAGCTTCTAATGCAATTCCCCTGCTGGTACCCCACCGCATCCAACCGAACTCGGTCATGAAACATGGGTAACCGGCATTGATGAGTGTTTGGACTGCGGTTGCTGTGCCTTCCCAACCGCCGTAGCCATGGAACGCCACGGCCTCGTTTGTCCACACGACGTTTTCGGTTCCGAATACAGCTTTGTTAAATGCGCGGATGTCGGTTAGGGCGGCGTTTGCGCCTCCAGTACCTGCGAAAACTGCGTATGAGAAAAGGAGTACGGGGGTGTTGGGGGCATAGGTGCGAATTATTTTGTAACATTCGATTTCGAGCGTTAATCCATTGGACGGGGTGGTAGCCGTGAGGTAGGGAGGTCCCCAAGCAACCGGCTCATTATGGATTTCGTAGATGACGTGTGTTTCATTGGCATATCGTGGTGCGTAGATTTTCCAGAAATTGGTTGCCCAGGCTAGGTTATGGTTCCCGTTGTTTGCCCCGTTTCCAATTGTCATGATTAAGTACAAACCGAGATCCCGGGTGTATTGGACGATTTTATCTACTTCGGCCATGTTGTAACCTGGGGCGGTACTACCAGGGTTGGGGTAATTGGGGTCAAATACCTCGGCATACAAGTGAACAGCGTTGAACCCCAGTTCTTTGATTCTAGCAATTTGGTTCGATGGCGCTGCCGAGGTCCATTCGGTGGAAGTGTATGGACCGCGTAACAGGTTGCCGTTGTCAGCGACAAATGTTGTCCGTGCGGCATTCAGCCGTGGCCGCCCGCGGGGAATCGTAATCTGCGCCTCCGCGACTTGGGCGAGTACAAAAACAGTTAAAGTGCCACACTTGAACAGTTGGCTAATATGTTTTTGCTTCATGTTCCGTAACAATTTTCCTTTTGTTTTTTGGTTAAGTCAAACCCCTTGGCGACGACTTCAAGGGAAATCGATTCACGGGTTATTGGTCTGTTTTTGTGTCGGCTGGAATGACTGAAATTTCAGCTGCGCTTGTCCAACCGCTGTTCCAAACGGTGCGCAGTGATATGAATCGGAAATATCGTGCTTCGACGGGTGGGAATCGCACCTCCTGAAGCGAGGGGTTATTTTGAATATTTGCAAATGACCCGTATGGAATGTTGGTGATCCAGTTTATTCCGTCGAGGCTTGTTTCAAATCTGAACCTTTCCACTACGCCGTTGAGGAGTCCGTCTTGGCGTGGTAGGTAAGTGAGTCCAGCGATGCGGTTCGTTTTACCCATGTCCACGACGATATAATGTGGTTGTTTTAAATCTTCGTTCCATCGTGTATGCCAGATTGTACTTGAATTCCCGTCAATTGCCCTTGCAGCGGCATTGTCGGCCCGTTGGGTTTCTTCGCTGTCGACTTCAACGACTTTCCAACCGAAAGGCATCATGCCTGCAAACACGCGTGTGCCGATGATACCCAGGGTTCCATCTGGCAATAGATTAGCAGCTTTTACGGTGACAGTTTGGTCGGATGGGAGTTGAATTGGCCCCATGTAGACAAGGGATTGTGGTGTTGGGTCAGTACCGTCTAACGTGTAAACAATTTTATGTCCCGTTTGGTTGCTCAGTCTGACTGCCCCGTTGGTGTCACGGTCTGAAATTACCGGCGGCAGTGTTGCGAGCGATTGTTTAAATACTCCGATTTCGGCGATGGTAGGTTCCAATCTTGAAGCGACAATACGTATACGCAGTTGGTCTGTGGTAACGGGGGATTTCAACCGGATCAGTCTTCGATAACCAACTGTGGTTAGTTCTTCTCCATTTATGGGTTCAGCTACGGTCCAGTTGGTACCGGTGAATACCTCGATGGTGAACGCTTCGATGCGTTGGCTGCGTTGAGCTACGGCTTCTTGGAGTGAGACAACATCAAAAGTGGCCTGGCTAGGCAAAGTAAGTGTAAGTATGGCGTTTGTTTTGCCTGGAGCGGCTTCCCACCACGAATCTAAGTTTCCATCTAATGCAAAGGTGGCTGGGTTGGTCGGATTAGAATTGTCTGCGATGATTTGTGCTTTGCTTGCTAGGTTGGTAACAAATGTTTCTCGGAGTATGCGGGCTGTTTTAGCCAAGGCATCTAGCTGATTGTCGGGGATCAAACCGCGTTTATCGGGCGAAAGATTGAGTAGAAGATTTCCATTGCGTCCTACTGAGGTGTAGTAAATATCAACCAATTGTGTTACGGTCCGAGGCTGCTTATGCGAAGCCCAAAACCACTGGTTGTTTTGGAGGATGGTGGTGTTGACTTCTGCAGGGTACCACCAAAGATACGAACCAGGCGTTAGCTTTGCACGGCTGCCCAGGTCTCCCGCGGTCATATCCGGCCAGTGGAATTTTTCTGGTGGAGCAGAAAGTGGTATAACACTCCACTCAGTAGTGCGGCCTATCCCGCTTTCGTTACCCACCCAGCGTACGTCAGGCCCTTTAACCGCGATCACGGCATGTGGTTGAAGCTTACGGATCAAGTCGTACCATGCTTGATAGTCATATTGTTCCGGGACGCTTGGGTCTGGGTTTGCTCCGTCAAACCAGACTTCATAAATAGGACCGTACTCGGTGAGCAACTCATACAACTGGTTTAGGAAGTATCGATTGTAATCGTTTACCACATACGTGTAGCTTTGGAATCCAGGGGGCGGTGTACGACCTTTCATAGGATCTGTTTGAAAACTGCCGGGATCGGTAGGGATGATTGATGGTACCTTCTTCCTACCGTTTCCATAATACCCGTTTGGGTTTTTAGGGTTTGTTTTTAGTTGGTAAAGGTCCGCAGGTGAGAGATAAATCCCCAGCTTGACCCCGTGTGCACGGGCTGCTTCGGCCACTTCGCGGACCAGATCGCCTTTGCCGTCTCGCCACGGACTAGAAGCTACTGAATGACGCGTGTAACGCGTGGGCCATAAACAGAAACCGTCGTGGTGTTTTGCCACCAATACAAGTAATTTGCCCCCAAAATTGGTTATAGCTCGCATCCATTGATTGGCATCGAGTTCTTTTGGGTTGAAAATGGACGGATCCTCACGGCCTGAACCCCATTCGACCTGTGTAAACGTGTTTACACCGAAATGGATGAAAAACGTGCGTTCTAGGCGCATCCATGCGATTTGGTTTGGTCGCGGCAGTACTTTTGCGGCTTTCTCCACAACTACAGAAGGTGGGTCACCCTCCTGGATTATGTGCATTGTTGCGTACGGAATAATCAAATCTTGTTTTGACGCACTCACTGCAGTTGGTGCATCTCCGTTACCTAAAGTGGGATAAAAGGCGGCAGTGAGTGCTAGGAAAGTGGTTACTACGAGTTTACCAGTAGTTATAGGGTTGAAGGTACTTAAGGTTATGCCGTGTGATCGCGTGTGATCTGTTTTTAGCGCGCCTGCAGTAGGATAAATGGAGCGTAGGGTTTGGACGGTTGCATTTTTTCTAAACACGGGCTTGTGATTTGGGTGTGTATGGCTCATACGCGCTCAATAGTTGTATTTCTGATTCATGGATTGGCGTTGGGGTAGTGATCGGCGAAACAAAATTCGTTGTATTTATTACAAGTTTGCCCATTTTATTGGACTGTTACTGTGGTAGTTGCTGGGCTCAAGCCTGGTCCTTCGGCTTTTAAGGCAATTTTACCCCGTTTCCCAGTGGGACGTAAGATTACGAGTCCCCTTCCCAGATATGTTTCTAATTTTGGGGTGCGGAAGCTGGCTGGTTTATTAGGTGCGCCAGTTCCCACAGCGGCTAATTCTCCAGCGCCTTTGACCGTAAATTGGATGGACATTTCTGCGTATGGCACATGCAAACCACGCTCGTCGGTGATTTCCACAGTCACATAGCAAAGATCGTTTCGGTCAGCTTGTATATTGACTCGGTCTGGCGAAAGCCTGATTTTTTTCGGCGGGCCGGCTGTTTTGAGGACCTTTTCTGCCACAGGTTTATCAGCGATCAAGCCGATTGCGCGGAGTTGGCCCGGCTCGTAAGGGACGCTAAATTTCACTTTAAGTTTGGAGTTTGGTGTGACCGGTTTCTCACCAATAATCCGACCGTTTAGTTCTAGACGTACTTTTTCGCAGCGTGAGTATATGGTGACTTCCATGTTTTTTCCCTCACACCCTGGCCAGGTCCAACTGGGTAATTCATTGGGCCATCCCCAGCTACTGACACGCTCGAACGTACCTTCGGGCAGTGGTACGTGGACCATTATTTCGAGTTGGCTTCTACCCCAAACGACGTCCCTGTAATAGGACTGAGGTTTTTTGAAACCGCAAATGTCTAGGTCACCACACCAAGCGATGATCCATGGCCAAGGGCGCAGGAAACTTTCGGTTTCGGTGCTTAGGATAGCGTGGCCGATACCTGTCTCGCCAAGATAGTCCATTGCAGTCCATACAAAGTCTCCAATTACGTACGGATGTTTTTGCATCAATTGCCAACAATCGAATGCATCCCGGGGGAACGATTCGGTGCCCATAATGACTCGGTTTGGATGACGTCTATGGTCGGACTCGTATTTATCAAGCAGGTAGTTGTAACCGGCCACATCTAGGTGGACAAACGCTGGGTCTGAGAGTCGGTCCCAGTTACGCATTACCTCACCCCAGTCTGAACAGATAGCTTGGGTGATTGGTCTTGTGGGATCATGGCTCAGCACTGCGTCTCGAAGCATTTTTGCGGTTTGTTGGCCAAGTGGTTGGAATTGTTCGGGAATTTCGTTGCCGATTGACCACATTATGACTGAGGGATGGTTACGATCCCGTCGAACCATGGAAGCGATATCCTTGAGCGCCCAATCTTTAAAGTACAGGTGATAGTCATCCGGATTTTTGCCTATGTTCCAGCAGTCGAATGCCTCGTCGATTACAAGGATCCCGAGCTCATCACATGCATCGAGGAATGCTGGTGATGGTGGGTTATGTGCGGTACGGACTGCATTGAACCCATTTGTTTTTAACAACTCTACGCGTCGTCGTTCTGCGCGGTCGATAGCAGCTGCGCCAAGCGGGCCATTGTCGTGATGCACACAACCACCTAAGAGCTTAATTGGCTTGCCGTTGAGGCGTAGTCCATTTTGAGCGTCAATCTCCACTTTGCGGATACCGAACCGGGTGGAAGCTTTATCAAGCAATTTATTGTTGGTTAGGAGTGTGACTTCCGCCGTGTAAAGTGCTGGTGATTCAGGCGACCACAGCTCAGGTGTTTGAACTTCGATACTTTGCTCCACAATTTGTGTAGTGTTGGGCGGGATTTGAATTGGTTGTCTAACTTCTTTTACTTTGCTTTTACGGGGGTTGAGGATGCGTATGCTCACCAGAACATCTGAGTTAGTGCTGGTGCTGTTGCATACTTCCGTAGAGATTTTGACTATTGCTTTTTCGGGTGAGACCTCCGGGGTAGTTATGAACATCCCCCATGTGGGGATGTAAATCCAGTCGGTAATGGTTAGCCACACGTGGCGGTATATACCAGACCCGGAGTACCAACGACTGTTTTTTCCCTCGTTTTTGACTCGCACAGCTAGCACATTTGTTTGGTGTGGGGGTCTCAAATAGGGTGTGAGTTCAAATTCAAAACTTGTGTACCCATAAGGATGATTTCCGAGGTAATGTCCGTTGATCCAGAAATCAGCGTTCATGTAAACACCATCGAATCTTACTGATATTCGTTTGCCGGTTTCTTGGGGTTTAAGCACAAAGTGTTTTCGGTACCAGCCTTTTCCTCCTACCACATAGCCAGTGGCGGTACCGCCTTCACTGAGACCGGTGTCGAAAGGCCCAATTCGCTCCGATTTAACCCCTTGCTCGTAGATACCTCCCACGCCGGTTGCGTCATATACGCGCACTGCGATCAGGTCGGAGCCGTCGCCACGGACGAGTGAGGCGGGGACCTCGTATCGTCGTGGGGTTGCCCAGGCACTCTGGTATTGTGGCGGGAACGATCCAGTGGCGCCTAAACGGACGCCGTTGAAAAATGTCTCGTCCACATCGTCGATTTGCCCCAGCAGGAGAATGAAGTTTGTGCCTTTGCATTCATCAGGGATTGTGATTCGTCTACGGTACCAACCGTAAGCGTTGTCATTTGTGTAGCCGGAATGACGCTCCCAGGTGCTTGGCAATGTGACTATCTGCCAAGAACTATCGTCGTAGTTGGGTTCTTTCCAGGCTGGGTCATCTCCTTTTTGGAATCGCCATTCGCCGGGCACTATAGGAAGTTCTGGTGGAAAGTTTGTGCGCGGAGGCAGGTCTTCGATGCTCCAATCGTGCGGGAGATCGATCACACGCCAGGTGGAATCGTCAAACTCGGGTGATTCTGCGCCTTGAATGTCGCCTCGGTAAAACCGCCATTCTGAATCGAAGAGGCGGTCACGTTCAGTGCTTTTATCGGGTAAGCCAGTGGTGGTGCTAAGGATTAGGAAAGCACCGCAAATGATGATTTGTAATTTGTAGATCGTTGCGTGCATAACGTGTATTTATCGCAAGGGTTTTATGTAAATTACACAACCTCCTGCTGGGCGAATGGTCATGGAAATCTGGTGCCCCTTTTTAACGAGTTGTTCCTCACGTTGCCATGCATCGGGACGCTCCGGGTGGTCTCCGAGCTTGGTCATATGATAATTTCCCCGGTCCAAGAAGTTTAGGGTTATATCGAGTTTTGTGGTTGTGGGGCCGTTGAGTATGCCAATGAACCATTCTTTTCCCTTTCGCCTGGCGAAGGCGACGCATTTACCGATTTCGCTTCCGGGTAGGACGATGGTTTTGTCCCAGGTAGCTGGGATGGATTTGAGCACATCTAATGCGGGGTTGTTAAGGTAGTTAGTGGGGTGATCGGCATAACAGAGGAATGGTGATGTGTAGATGATGGCTTGTGCTAGTTCGTGTGCCCAAGTATACCCACGTAACTCGCGGGGGTTAAACACCGTGGGGGTATAATCTCCCGGTCCGATCACGTATCGTGTAAATGGCAGGATACAGTTGTGTTCGGGTGGGAGTGTGCGGTTGTAGCGGATGATATGGTATTCGTGTCCTCGGACTGATTCACGAGTCAATTCATGGGGCCAGGTACGTTGTCGGCCGACTGGTTTATTTGCCCCGTGGAAATTGACCATTAATTTACGCGCAGCAGCGTCACGTAGCGTTTCCTCGTACCAATTGATCCATCGAACACTTGCCTCTGGGATGAAGTCGATTTTCACTCCGGCCACGCCAGCAGCCACGGCCCGGTCGAAGAAATTTGTTCGGCGAGTAAACTCAGGGATTTCTTTGCTATCGACCCAGCACCAGATTTTCACGCCTTGGGTTTTGGCATATTCGCATACCTCGCGGAGACATGCCCATCTGTCCTTATCGCCGTCTCGCCAATCTTTCCAACCTTCGTCCACCAGGTAATATTCGAATCCCAGTTGTTTTGCCCAATCCACCCATTGTTTTTGTTCTGCAAGGGGTGGTGCACCTATAGCCCACCAGTGCCAGAGGCACCGGCCTGGTTTAATCCACTCGGCGTTTCTCAATTCTGGTGCTGGTGGGGGACACAAATTTGGTATCAAGTCGCTATTTACCAAGTCGTTAAGGTTCCGCGCTAGTAACACTACGCGCCATGGCTGGATTACGGCTGAGTCGGTTCTCCAGCCACGCCGGTTTTGAGGGGCATGGAAATATCCTTCAAAGGCGTGATCAGGGGTAACTTCCACTGCCAGGTCGCAGTAATTTATCACATCGGCTTCGGTTATCAGGGCGTATCCACCACCGTCCAGACTGAAAGTTATGGGCAGGGCGATGATTGTCCCGGGTTTGAGATCTTTGAGCCGGGTGCCTCGGAAGATTTCTTCGTAACCCCAGGCATCGGTTTGGTACCATGCGATTGGGTTGCCTGCGATTCGCCATTGTGTGACTTCTTTTTCAATTTTACGGCCTGGTTTGGCTTGCAATCGCATTCGCAATGCCACTCCGTCGTTGTAGGCTCTTACATCCAGATAGTACGATTCGCCTTGGCTGGTCTGTACTGGAATGGTTGCATGTCTACAATGGTTTGTGGCCCAGGCATGTCCGCCGTGCATTGGATAAGTCTCTTTGATAGTTTGAATGCGGGGTTTACCCAGGACGATGTTTGTCCCTAGATCCACTCCGTCAGAAATGATTCCGAAACGCGACCAACTGACTACTTCTCGGTTGTCTATAGTGACTCGGTATTGCAATGCGTCTTGGTCGGTAAGGATCACCTGCACCTTGCGGTCTGGTGATTTTATGATTATTTCGGTTGGCCTAGCGTGAGGGATGAGCGCGGCCAAGCAAAGCAATGTGTAAGTTCTCCATTTCATTTTGCTTGGCGGGTTTTATTCGAATATTAATGCGTCGACTGCCACCGGGCCTGGGCCCCGATTGATTATAGCAACGGTGTGTTCTTGTGGGTTTAGGTCTCGGACTTCAAAGACGACTTGTTGAGCTAGGCGTGGGCCGTTAGTAGACAGGTCCGCAACGCCACGCGAAACACCGTCGATTATGACCTCGATTTTTCCAGCGCCGGGTTCCTTTGGTGCAATGATTTTCACGGCCTTGCCTTTGAACCGGCAACTCCAAACGGTTCCGGGGGTTTCGCTGATCGTAAGGTCGTTGTTGTATTCTCCCGTCCCCAGATTGCATTTCCTAATCCAGCCAACGTAGGATGCGCCTGGGTCATCGTCGTTGAACCATGGTTTATCATGGGTTATCCGAAGCACCCGCGTGCGTGTAGCTAAGTTAGTATCTTTGATGCCGGAGAAGGGCTGGATTGGTGCGGTTGGAGTTACCGTTAAACCGGTTGTGTCTTGGACAAACTGCAAAGGGGTATCTTGTCCAATTAGCTCGACGTTAGTGACTTTGCCAAGCGTGGCTCCGCCCGCGGCAAGCGCTTTGAGTGTGATTGAACTTCCGTCCCAGTCAAGGAGGATGGCGTAAACGTTGCCATTGTTTCTGGTATAGTGAACAGAGAGCGATTTTTCGCTGCAAACTTCAAATGGTCGGGATCCGTAGATTGCCTCTCCGTTAATCCTTAGCCAGGCACCGACGTCTTTTGCAATTTGAACCAATTCAGGGTCGAGATCGCCACGGCCTCTTTGACTTAAGTTCATTATCATGGAACCGTTGCGCGACACGATTTGGGTCAGTAACCGTATGACCTCCCAAGCTCGCATATATTTTTGGCCTTTTCTGTAATGCCAGTCACCGTTGGTTACTTCGGTTTGGAAGGGGTAAGGCATTATTTGGGGTTCGATATCTGCCTCCATGCTTTTAACCAGGGCGCGCTCTACCACGGGGACCAATTCTGGATTTTTGAAGCTGTTATATCTGCCGCCTATACACTTCAGGTTTATCACCACATCCATTTTGCCGGTGTTCCATTGTAACGACTTATTGTAGAAGTGAGCCACCAGTTGCGGTGCTAGGAAACCCAAGCCCATTTTGACCCCCAAATCTATCAAGGTGTCTCCCGCAGCTTCGTCAAAATATATGAAGTCGGGTCGATACTTGGTTATTGCATCGTCAACGCGCCACATGAACTGGTTTGCATAGGGGGAGCGCAACGAATCATCGTCAGCGCTATGAGGTGGCCCATATAGATCTACAGGGTCCATACCTTCCCACCATTTACCTCGGCCATCGCGAATGGTTTGCAGCGCGTCATAAGGTACACCTTTTTTAGGGCCTTTCTTATCACTGGTATATCGGACTGGCATGAACTGACCCCAGGTGCGGGGTGGGCTATTATGGAAGCCTATACCGAACCGCATGCCTTTACTGCGTGCGACCTTTTCCCATGTACCGACGATATCTATTTTGTGGCCCACTCGGACAGAGTTCCAAGGTTGGTATGTAGAGTCCCAGCAATCAAAGTTGTCGTGATGAACCCCCATCGCCATGAAATATCGTGCCCCCATTTCAATGTACAGATCCATGAGTTCTTCGGGATTCCAGCGATCAATTACCCAGTTATGGCAGATGTCTTTATAGCCGTGTTCGGATGGGTGACCGAAGTTTCGGAGGTGATGGTAGTATTGCCAATGGCCTTCTTGGTACATACCTCTGGCGTACCAGTCACCGCTTTCTGGCATTGATTGTGGGGTCCAGTGTGACCATGCTCCAAATTTGGCGTCACGCCACCATTGAGGGGCTTGGTATAGTTGAGCAAGCTTATACCAATCGGGTTCGTAAGGTCCAGGTGCTACGGGCAAGGGTGGCAAATTCCAAATGTCGGGTGGCAACCCTAAATCACCGTCTCCTAGTAGAATCCGGTCGACGGTCACTGCAACGTCGTCCGAGTTGATGCAAACCGCGACTGTAGATTTGGCAGGTACTTCCAAGTCAATTTTTGCCCACAAGTACGAATCGATAAACGCACCTGAGGAGTGAACGTTTACCTTCCGTGAAAGCTGATTGTTGACCATCACGCTTATTGTACCGACGTTGGTGGTTGCGTACCGAATCGCCAGCTTAGAGGCAGTTGGTATGCGAGTGAATTGTACCCCTTGGCCAGGACAGAGTAACTGTATTGCTTTGCCCTTTGAAGCCGCGGCATCCTTTACTTGCAAAGGATTTCCTATCGGCTTTCCGGATTCCGCTTCATAGGCATAAACTTTCGATCCGGATCTAGGTGTTGACTTTTGGGGGAGTCCGGCTGCTTGAGCTTTATCTGGTGCAAGGCCAGACGTGGAAAAAATAAGCGACCAACTGCAGCAAATCAGTGCGGTTGCAGTGGATGGGAACCTCGTTAGAGATGTGGATGATTTGGTTTTCATGTAGGCGGTTTTCAAACGTTTGTTGAAAGGTAATCTTTTCCCTCTTTCCGAGGAGATGCTTTGACAACCCAGAGTTAGTTAGTCCCGGTTATTCCAAAAATCTCCACCAGTTCAAGTTGAGCAGGTAGCCTGGACCACCAGTAAATTTAAGGCACAAGTCATGACGACCGGTTACTTTTTCGACTTTGGCGGTTTTGGTAACCCATGATTGCCACCCACCTGTGTTTTCTACTTTGCAGGTTCCAATTAGTGGACCATCTGGGCGGTTCAACCGTATTTCGATGGTGCCGCCCTCGGTTGCAGAAGCGACACGGAATTCTATTGCACTGGCACCGTTACCGAAGTCTACCCCTGCGTACATCACCCAATCGCCATTTTGAATAAATCCGATGTTTTTCCCGCCCTCTACGCAATTCTCAGTTAGAATCCCCTCGTCGGCCGTAAATGTCTCAGCTTCGTTCTTCTCAAATGCGGACCGGAACGTCGCAGCTACGTGTAAGGGAGCCGCAATTGTATTGCCCAGGGAATCACGGTATTTGACTTTGATTGTAGTGGTACCTGCCTCAACTCCGACCAGCACACCGTTTGTGACAGTGGCGATCTTTGGGTTTTCCACTTCGTACTCGAGAAAAGGAGTTGCGTCTTCCTGATGCCCGTCTTGGAACTCCACAATTGCTGAAATTGGCCAGGTATCGCCAACATGAACCATCACGCGCGAAGCATTGAGCAATAGTTTGCTGGCGGTCAATTCTTTCTTTAACTCACCTACAATCACGATTAGGTCCTCACTTTTATCGTTATAGCTTACTTTGATGCGCGTTTGACCGGGTGCTTTCCCAAGGACGACGCCGTCTTGCACTACAGCAATCAGTGGGTTTTCCACTTCGAACTTTGCATTTCCAGTAACATCTTTGCTTGATCCATCGGAGTACACGGCTAACACGCGGGCTTGAGTCTTATTTGCAGGTCCTGTTGCGGCATCGATTTTGTACCTCTCCAAGGTAGTACTGATACCGACCAAAGTTGCTGGGGCACGTTTCGGAGCGAATTGCCAAGAATCAAATTTGCAAAGTCTGACCAGGCCAAGTCCTTTAAACACGAAATACAAATCTTGCACACCAGTTGCGCCTGAGACTGGGATGGTTTTTGTCTTCCAAGCTCCATCAGTGAAGTCCACGGGGAGGATACCCACTACTGGGCCATCAACAGCTCCAACCCGCAGTTCGATTACGCCGCCATGGACGACCCCGGGTCTAGTTTCGCATGCATAAGTGGCGGTGAAAGTACCGGCACCAATTGAACCAAAATCAACGCCTGCTACCTTAATAAATGCTCGCTCCCGGATAGGAAACACGTAGACACTGCGGGAACCTGTTTGATCGCTCTTTATTCCTTCGCTCCAACAAATAGTTTCGCCTTCGTTGCGAACGTAAGGGTTAAGCGGTTCTATCTGCTTGACGCTAGGCACAGGCGCCCCTTTACCCCACCAAGGCAACTTATTAATTGTCCCGTCTTCATTGTAAGTCATCTCTTTCACACAAACTGAGCGCCGTTCTAGTTTCCGTCTGTTACCTTGGATGGAGAACCAGAGTTCATAGTTTAGGCCAAAGACATACCACTTGCCCTTGTACTCAACTATTCCGGGATGGTTTCCATCGGACAGTGGGCTGGGGTCCATTATCATGCCCATACACTTCCAGGGACCGGTTGGGCTGTCGCTGATGGCGTATGCGATACCCTCAGGGCAACACCGCGAGGCCCAAGCCATGTAATATCGGTTATTTCGTTTCCACACCCAGGGACCTTCGGTGTAGGCGGCTTCAGGCGGAGCACCAGTAAAGTCTATATACATCTGCTGGATTTCGCCTGAGGTAGAAATCATGTCTTCGTTAAGTTTAATGCAGAAACATGGTCCGTTACCTCCCCAGTACAAATATGCTTGGCCGTCGTCGTCAATGAACACCGCCGGGTCGTAATCGCCATCCCGATCCCGGAAAATCAGGGGTTTCCCGAGGGGGTCAACATACGGACCGGCAGGGTGATCAGCCACAGCCACGCCAATGGCTGTCATCCTACCACGGTATTGTACGGGGCAATAAAGGTAAAATTTTCCGTTTCGCTCTATGCAGTGCGGGGCCCACGCATTAACGCCGTCTGCCCATTTGAATGTCCTGTATGGTTCGCGGACGCCAGCAATAATGCCGTGCTCGGTCCAGTTGACCATATCCTTAGTCGAGTAACACAGCCAGTTATACATCTTAAACCCGATGGCGTCGTCTTCATCGTGGCTTGTGATCAGGTATAATGTGTCTCCGGACACAAACGGGGCTGGATCTGCGGTGAATTTCGTTTGGATTATTGGATTTTCACCGAAGAGGTGCAGTGTGGTAAAAACCGCAAGCCACACCATTGAGGACAAGATCACCTTTTTCATATCCAGAAGCATCTCCTTCCTTTAACAAGACGCGCCGGAAAAGTGAATATGTCAAATGTCATATTTTACGGGGCGCTTCGTACGTTCTGGGGCGGACAAAGCACCCTGTAGGTTTTCTTCCCAGACTTGTTTCACGAAAGTTCGGGGGCCTCCTCTCTAGTGCTCAATCTCTATGTAGTGGCTTTATACGGTGTGTTTTCCTGCGCGAAGATTAACTTGCATCTTATTGTTTTTCAGAGGCTTCTTCTACACCGAGTTCGGCTACGGTGGCGAATGGCTGGCCTAGGTGTTCACTTAAAGCCACCAATTTTAGGTAACGTGCTTTTGTGGGTTTAGGCAGGGCGATTCGGAATTTGTCAGCGTCTCGTGGAATGCGCCCCTTGATGACGGGTTGCCCCCAGTTCTGGCCGTCATTTGAGAGATAAATTTCGTAATCTCGGATATGTCCGTTTTCCATGTCTACACGTGCAACGTAGTGCACGGCAGCAATGTTGATTTCCCGGCCGAGGTCAATGACCAGAAAATGGGGTGGTTGCGCCGGCTCGCCACTCCAGCGGCTGTGCCAAAACGTGTGTTCGTTATCGTCTACTGCGTGATGAATTTCTCCCTCGCCAGGCTCGTAACTACTTGCAGCGATAGCTTTGCCTCGGATCAGTGGTGGTTTAGGCTTGGCGATTTTTTCAACTGGTACAGGGGTTGGTTTAGCCCTAATTATCGGTATACCTAGGCGTCCAGCAGTTACGAAGTCTTTTGTGCCAGCGGGTAACAAGCGGAGAACATAGGAGAACGTGGCGGGTTCAGACCAAACGATGTATTGGTCTAACGGGCGTGGCCCACAACCAGCCGAGCCTACTCCTAACGTCCGTTTGGCGATGACTAATACGGTATTTGTGCTTGATGGCAGATCAATCGAGTATTCGGTCGGGTGCAATACCTCGTCTGGATAAGGCAAAGCAGAGAACTGGATCACGCCTTCGTCGGCTTGAGCCATGAGTACTGGTAGACGTGATCCATATACTGCCACCCATCGAACATCTTCATGATTGCCGCATTCCATGGGTTTAGCGTAAGGGGTCATTAGCTGGTGAGTTGTGGCTGAGTATAGTCCTACGTCAGACCCACGCTTTCTATCGGCATAGTTTTCCATGGGACCGCGCCCGAGATATGTAACTTGGGCATATTCAGGCAATAATTGTAGCCGCACGCCCAAACGTGCCCATGGGATGCGTCGACCGCTAGGTGTGACTGCGTTGTCTGAGACGATAGTTCCGTCACCATAGAGCGTATAAACCACCGAGTGGGCAACGACGTAGTCTTGCCTGCCTTCGGCTAGGATTACTGCTTCGATACGGACTTCGCTTGGTCTAGGTTGAGAAACGCTAACTTGCTGGACAGAGCGTTTAAGGTCCAGTAGGCCGTACCGCTGCCAGTCTCGGAATGCCCACATGTCATCGTTTCTGTGAGGCGCGCGCCACAGGTGAAGGTGGGGACCGCCCCCGGGAACCAGTATATCTTTCCCGTCGCATTTCAATTGTGCGAATGTACCTGTTTGTTTGTCGAACACGACCTCGAATCCTTTGCCTGTGACTGTAATAGTTTGGCTTGTTTCGCAGAGTTTGAGTGGGGGCATGGCATCTACCTCTGGTACAGGCGATGGTGTGGCAAACGGCAACTCAAATTGTGCAGCAGCAACTTCAAACCCTGCTTTTGCCCATAGCTGGTCCTTGGTTAATTTGAAAGACACGTTCAAGTGATAGATAGCGCCGGGCTTGGGTGAAAATCGTTTGAATGGCACAATTATCTCTTCTTCTTGGCCTGGAGCGAGCGCAAGCTTAGGTAACTTACCCTTTTGGATTACGCGTCCATCCTCTGTGATTGACCAGAACCCATTGAACCCCTGCAAAGTTATAAAGGCATATTTGTTACGGACTTTGATTTTCCCGGAGCTGAGGTCGACAGGATAGATGCCGATCCACTGATAAACACGTTTCATCTCGGGGTAGTGTGGTTTAGGTTGACGTTCCGAGAAGACGACGCCTTTGTGGATGAAATAGTGATCGTGCGGCACTTCGCCAAAACCGCCGCCAAAAGCGATAAATTGGCGTTTTGGATTACGTCGGTTCCACAGACCCTGATCTTGCCATTCCCAGATAGCTCCCCCCAGAAGACTCGGATACTGGTCGTATAAATCATTGTACTCACCGAGAGCTCCCATTGAGTTGAACATTGCGTGTGCGTATTCGCAGTGATAGAAGGGCTTGGTTAAATGCGGGTCAGTAGCAATCCGGCGTAAGTCATTTGGATGAACATACATGTGGCTATCGATATCTGCTGGATTTCCCGCCCCAATGCCAAATCGTTCGTAGTGGGTTGGTCGAGCGGGGTCAATTGCCTTGACGGCCTCCAGTGCAGCCATAAAGTTGCTGCCGCCCACGCCACACTCGTTGCCAAGTGACCAGATGATCACAGAGGGGTGGTTCTTGAAGTTTTCGACGTTGGCTACGTTCCGGTCCACGATGGCGGCCTTCATCCTTGGCTCGTTGTCGAACCGGCGATCATAACCGTGATATTCCACATTTGCTTCGGCGACCAACCATATGCCCCACTCGTCGCACAGTTCATACCAACGTGGGCAATTGGAATAATGTGCGGTTCGGACGTGATTGCAGTTGCCCTGCTTCAAGAGTACTAAGTCGCGAATCATTTGTTCTTCGGTGATTGCGTGTCCAACGTCTGGCCAATGTTCATGTCGGTTTGCTCCTTTAAGTTTAATTGGGACTCCATTAACAAGGAATTGCCGTCCTTTAATCTCGATTTTCCGGAACCCGGTGCGGACTGAGAGCCATTCGGTTTCACGTCCATCTTCTAACGCAAGCACAGTGGTGTAGAGATTTGGGGTTTCCGCGGTCCATTTGGCGGGGTTAGTAACGCAAAAACTCACTTTTACTGGTACTTCTTCGCCTGGATTTAGGTCTGGGACAATTGCTTGGCCAGTTGCGCCCGGTACGGATTTACCGCGCGCATCATACAATGTGACTGTGAGCCTGCGTTGCGGCATGCGCGTCTTACTGTAGTTTTTAATTTTTGCGGTGACTTCCACGATTGCATCCCGGTATTGTTGGTCGAGATCGGTCTTTACGAAGAAGTCGCGGATATGGACTTGAGGTGCGCTCCAGATGTATACGTTGCGAAAGATTCCGCTTAGCCGCCACATATCTTGGTCTTCTAGCCAGGTACCGGAGCTGTATTTATAGACCTCAACTGCAAGGACGTTTTTGCCAGGTTTTACATACTCGGTGATATCAAACTCAGCAGGGTTTCGACTGTTTACGCTATAGCCCACTTTTTGGCCGTTAATCCATAGGAAGAATGCGGAGTCGACCCCTTCAAATGTGATAAAGATGCGTCTACCTTGCCAACTGGCGGGCAGTTCAAAATCACGACGATAGCTACCGACGGGGTTACGTTCCTTGTATGCAGTCCAGCTCCTTGGCGGCTCACTCATTATGCGTGGCCAGTCTCGTCTTATGGTGTACCCGAAATTGCGGTAGAATGGGGTACCGTAGCCATGCACCTCCCAGTTTGAAGGCACAGGAATTTCCTTCCACCCGCTTACGTCGAACTCAGGTTTGTAGAAATTTACGGGTCGTTGACTTGGCTCTGGCACCCAATAAAACTTCCACATCCCATTTAACATGCGGCAGTACGAAGACGAGTACCTTTTTGCAGCCAATGCCTCTTTTAGATTTTTATAAGGCATGAGCGTGGCATGGTAAGGTTCTTTGTTGATGCCGAGACATTCCGGATCCTCAAGTTCTGGCGGTAATGGGGCTTGGGCGAGTCCCGTGATTATACAACTGGATATGGCCAGCATTGCGAGAAGCGGTTTTTGGGCCTTCATACGTTGTCTTAAAACAATGCTAAAATCACAGTTTCAAATCAAGCATAACGGGTTTGGACCTCAGGCGGAGGTAAAAATTGATCGATTGTATAACTTTGTCTCGAGAACTTTGCGCGATGGGCTATGGAAGAGTACCAGGAGCTGGTCATATTCAAACGCAGGTGATGGATTAAGATCAATTGACTAGATTACCCTGGAACCAGGGGGCCGATTGCATACGGATGCAGGAGGTGGATCGGGAGTTTCGGTGTGTACACCCGTCTTGTTCGTGGATGACAAAAATTTCCGTTTTTGAAATGCAACTCTAGGCAGAATGCACCATGCATTTTTGATTTGGGCATTGAAAAGCTGTGAGGAGTCACGCGATTCCCACCTTTGAGTTTTTCCTTTAGCGCTGTTTTTGAGCGGGCTGTGTAGGTTCGCGTCAACTGCTTTAAAGAAACTCACGATAATCCCACACCCAGTCCGGCATCATGGTGCCCAGCTGTTGCACCGGCTGGATGTGCGTTGGTAACTCCCCTCTGGTGTAGCAAGGGGTAATGTTATGGTGATTCGAACCTCCATTGTTGATTGGCTCCTCCTAGCCATTGCCACAGATGAACTTTAGCGCCGTCGGCGGTGGAAACACCTTCAACGTCTAAGCACGAACCTTGACAATGGACAGGGGAAATTCGATAAAACCCATTGTCGGTCGGGGTAAGGATGTATTTTTGATTTGCATTGCCGTAGTAGTCCCACAATTGCACCTTTGTTCCATTGGCAGTACCCCAAGCATTGATATCGATGCAACGGCCGCTTTGCACGCTGATGATGCTCCACTGGCCACCGCCGCGATCTGTGAGGATCCATCGTTGGTTATTACCGCCGTGGTAGGTCCATTGGATGATTTGGGTGCCGTTTGCAGTTTGTGCTCCATATGCATCCATAGCTTTACCACTATGTCGAGCTACAATTTTGTATGTGTTCCCGCTGACTGGGCCGCCGGTTTCAATTATTTTGCAGGACGAGATTTTATCATTCGCGTTGAGAGAATTTAGATTGGGGGTGTTGGCTGTTAGCGTCCACGAAGTGCCAGTGAAATTATCATGTTCATAAGCGATAACAGTGTAACCGCTGGGAATTTTTACAGAAGATACCCAATCGTTTGGCACGCCTGCATCTTTAAGGTCGGACATGGTGTAATCGCCCGCTGGCAAAGTTACTGCCAGACCTCCGTAATCCACATCTTGAAAGAAAGTGATTCCAGGACCGTATAGTGGTGAGCCTGAGGGTGCTTGGGCTGTATAAGTTGCCCACCAATGGAAAGCAGCTTTACCACATCCAATCGTTGGGTAGGTCCAATAATTTGTGCCAAGTCTCATATTGCCAATGGCATCTTCGACGAACATACATAGCCAGCTGATGTTTCCTGCGGTGTCGTAGAGATTTCTGATTGTATTGCCGAAGACCTCTGTTGATCCTTGCCCCAAGCCACTAACCTCCATGGTATCCCAGGACCCTTCGGTGACGATGATTGGGTATTTATCTGCGCATTTCTTCCAGTCGTCATAGAACCGGTTTATAATGTTTTGGACGTTATTTTCACCAATGGGGTACCAATGGCCCGCATAGCCAATATTCGTGCCTGAGATTGGATATTTTGCGAAGTTCTGGAGTCTGGTTTGCCAAATGAGTCCGGGCACCCAGATTATGTTCCGGTAGCCGGTGGCCCGGATCGCATTCACAATGTCTTGGAAGTACGCTTGTACTGCTCGGTCGGCTGCATCGGTGTCAGATTGCCAAACCCCGTTGCCTAATTGGGTTTCAATCACGACTGGTTCATTGCAGATCTCGATCATGACGTTTTCTGCGTCCCGAATTTCGGGATACCGATTAAATATGCGGGTCCAGTACCGGATCATGTTAGTTTTGTGTTGTGCACCCATAAATTGGCCCCCGTCAGGGGCATTGCCACAAAACACGACATAAACCCCGCGTGACTGGCAATGCTTAACGTAGGGAATGTACAGATTGGTCCACGCACGATCTTGCAGAGCTTCGTCAACTGTACCGTCATTACGCCAGCCATCATTTGGTGGCCACGTCCGCACGAATGTATTGAACCAACCGTGGCTTTTCCCGAAGAGAGGGTTGGTCTGTGTGAGAAAGTCAACTTGACATTTGAATATGTGGAGCACTGGGGCACATTCCTCCGGAGTGAAATTTCTAGGGTTAGTGAAAAGGTACCCATTGAAATCGGCCCCCGTCGGTTGGAACCAACCGCGAAGTGTAACTATTTTACCGCTAGGGTCTTTGACGTATTTGCCGGTTACATATAACCTCGGCGTCTTAGACCCTTGATAAGCTAGGGCCGCCTCTATGCACCACAGTCCTAGCACGCACATCGCTAATAAATTGGTGGAATATTGTTTCATGCTCCTCCTTTCAGTGTTTGGTTTTTGGATTTTTAGGTAGGGTTAGCCCTTTTTGCTAACTCCGGCTTTACATTAGAGCCTGAACGTGGCCACGTCCATATGACATGTGTCACGGAATGACAAATGTCACTATCCTGCGCTCATAGGTTGGGTCGTAGAGTATGGAAAATGGACCAGTTTCTGCGTCTCTCGGATATCACTTTAATTTTCCCCTTTGAGGTTGCTTTTGGTACGGTTACGGACGATGTCCGGAAAGTAGTTGTACATGTTGTTTTGTGGGTTTAGACTTAAATTGGGTTAAACGGTTCTTCAGCAAATAGGGGCTGGTAGTGGAGGAACACTGAAATGCATGCGCAGTGGGTACTTCTGCAAGGAATACCTGAGTTGCACTGAATCGACTGAAAAGTGATGTGAAAGAATTAGGTTTAGGGGGCGGTTGTGGGGATGACGAGGTGGGCTGGTTTGATGCCATTTGATTCCACGGTGAGCTTAATTGTGCCTGGGGTCTTTGTGGATTGAAGTATTATCAGTCCTCGGCCTTGATATGCATTGCGGGAGGTGGTTTTCCCGGTGTCTATTGAGTTTAGGTCCCCGTTTTCAATGCCCATCAACCTAGCCGGTCCGGTCAAGGTTACGGTTACCCGGTTAGTGGCCAGTGGGACACGCACATTTTGAGCGTCAACTATCTGGAATTCGATGTGGCACACGTCTTTTCCATCGGCTCTGAGCGTTGTTGTGTCTGGCAGAAGCTTAATCGCGTTTGGTTTGCCTGCGGTTTGAAGCGTGTGAGTGGCCAGCGTTAAATTGTTTGATGCCCCGATTGCCCGAAGTTCACCAGGCTGAAATTTGACTTCCCATGTGAGGATTTGGTTAGTGGCGTCTTTCAAGTATTTTTTGCCCAGTGATTGGTTATTTAGGAAAAGTTCTACTTCGGGGCATGTTGTGAAGCAGTGGACAGTAAGGCGGGAATTGGTGGGCCAATTCCAGTGTTGATGCCAAAGCGGCCGCTCTCTACGTGCTGATCGCGAGGACGTAGAAACACACAGATAAACCATAGGGGCAGGATTCCAAAGCGCTTGTCTGTACCAGGCAATGGGTTTTTTGAACCCGCATAAGTCAAGCAGGCCTGAACCATTGGCGCGGTTTGGCCAAGCTCTGGCCTCGCCTAAATAATCGATGCCCGTCCATAAAAATTGTCCGCAAACAAACTGGTTAGTGAGAACGGCTAACCAGTCTTGATATCTGTGACTGGTCTCACTTCCCAAGATTATTCTGTTTGGGAATTCGGCGTGGTCGGTTTCATACCGGTATTCCTGGTAGTTGTATCCTACGATGTCGAGCAATTCTGGCAACCCGACGGCTTGTGACATTTGAAGATTTGCTAGCGCCATGGTGATAGGGCGATTTGAGTCGAGGCTTTTTACCAGGGCGATAAGTGGACGTGCTAATTTCACCATTTCTTCTGCATTCGGATGTCCTGGCTTAAATTGCCCACCGAGAATAGGATGAGTGAAGGGGTCGTTTGGGTAATCGATTTCGTTGCCGATGCTCCAGATGAAAATAGAGGGGTGGTTACGATCTCGGAGAATCATATCGACCAGATCTCGAGCAGCCCATTGGTGAAAATGCTCGGCGTACCCAAATTTAGCTGGTACACCTGAATTCCACCCGTTTATCCACTTGTTTTTTCCAGGGCAGAATTCGTCGAAGGCTTCTGCCATGACGATGAACCCAAGTTCGTCACATAACTCGAGTAGTTCTGGGGAAGCCGGATTATGACTAGTACGGATAGCGTTGACGCCGATCTCTTTTAGTATTCGCAGACGCCGTTCCCAGACCTTTTTTGGTACTGCTGCCCCAAGTGCCCCTGCATCATGATGCAAACAAACGCCCTTTATCTTGAGTGGCTTATTGTTGAGGTAAAAACCAGTTAGTGGGTCGAACCTGAATGTTCGGATTCCAAACCGATTCGTTACAGAGTCAATGGTGCCATCTTTAGCGATTATTTTGGTTTCCAGTCGGTATAACATTGGCGAGTCGATATCCCAAAGTTTGGGTTTTGTCACTGTCATCAATGAGGTTACGGTCTTATTTGTCTCTGGATCTATTTGGGCATATGCTGTGGATACTTCGATAAGTTCGTTTCCGGGGTCATATATAGAGTGCGCGATTACGAATGTTTGGGAGGCCTCGAGGTGATTTTCCACCGTGACTTGGACGGCTACGGTTGCAGCGGTGCTCGTGATGGTTGGGGTGGTTATGTACACACCCCATTGCGCTACTCTGAGTTTGGGGCTGATGCATAAACGCACGGGACGGTATATGCCAGATCCGGTGTACCATCTTGAATCTGCGAAACAGGAGTGATCTACACGCACCGCCACTAAGTTGGGCCGATCACCAAAATGCACCACAGGGGTGATATCGCACGAGAAACTGGAATACCCATAGGGTCGGCCCCCCACGTAGTGTCCGTTGACCCATACCTTGGCATTATTGTAGACGCCATCGAATTCGATCCAGATAAGACGGTTTGTCCATTCTGGGTTAAGATTGAAGCGCAACCTGTACCATCCAATGCCGCCGGGTGCGTATCCAGTGCCGCTCGCATACTGAGGGCCGAAAGGTCCTTCCGCATCCCAATCATGGGGTACGTAGACCGTAGTCCAACGTGAATCATCGAACTCAGGTTGCATGGCCGTGGGGAAATCGCCTTTAGCAAACCGCCAAGGTCCATCCAACTCGATGTAATTGCGCTCGGACTGATTGGTTTGGAGTGACGCCTGAACAAAGAGGGGGGGCAACTGGATTCCAACAAATAGAAGTAGCCCACCTATGACTCGGAGTTTCATGGAATTTTAATCATTGGAATGTTGAGCAAGGTGATTTGTGGTCGCAATTAATGGCCAAATGAACGAGGTTTCGTTCACTGTATTTTGAGCGAGTAAGCATACTCGCATGGCTTCTTGGCCGGCAAGAACACGGTCAAGCCTTCCGCGGTGCGTACGAACCTGAGTTTACCACCAGCACCCAGTAATCTCACATATTTAATTGGTCCAGGCCAATATTTTGAGCCTTCACCCAAGGATTTGATCGTGATCATGCCATTAGTTGGCCATGCAAGAGCAATTGCGAAAAGCGTTTTACCGTCTTTGCTTCTTGTGAAACGAATATCCTCCGGTGTGAGGGGTTGATTGTAGGTGTCTCGGATTCCACCAAATTGACCGCGTTCGGTGAATTGGGTGGATGGCCCCTCACCATAAATGTGCCACGGCCGTGTTGCGTAAATAGCTTCCCCGTTTACTTTCAGCCACGCACCGATCTCAGAAACGATCTTAACTTCCAACTCGTCAATGGTTCCGTCTCCTCTGACGGGCACGCTCAAGAGCAAGTTACCGTTTTTGCTAACGATATCAACCAGCATTGGGATGACCTCGCTAGCTTTCTTATACTGGTTTTTGAGGTACACATCGCGGTTATAATGCCAGTGACCAAGACAAGTGTCAGTTTGCCACGGCTCGGGCAAAATGCCTTGTGCACGGCCTCGCTCAATGTCGTATACAAGGGCGCGGCGTTGGGTTTCGTTTAGGTGTTTTCCTGTTACAACAGCACGATTTTCCCCGTGCCATTTGATACTGGTATTATAGAAATGCGCTGCTAAATGTAGTCCGATTTCATCAGTCAAACCAACAAATGGTAGCACGGTGTCGTCAAAGTAGATAAGGTCAGGTTTGTAATCGTCCCATAGCTGTTTGGTGCGAAGATAAAATTTTAGCAGGTAGGCTTCGTCGGGGATACTGCTGCCTTTAGTCGGATCCCAATCCCATACGAGGGCTTTTCCCGGGGGATGGTTTTGAGCGTACAGATCTTGTGGATCCAATCCCTCCCACCATTGACCAACACCGTCTTCTTTCCGGAGTTTGCCATCGTAAGGGATGCCCGCAAATGGGCCTTTTTTATCGGCGCCCTGGGCGGGTTCGTACCATGACCATGCATGGGAAGCGTGGACACTCACCCCAAAGTACAACCCGTGTTTACGCGCAGCTTTTGCCCACATCCCAATGAGGTCCTTTTTAGGGCCGATTGCCACCGAGTTCCAAGGCTGATGCCGGGAGTTCCAGTTATCGAAATTGTCGTGATGATTTGCTAGGGCTACGAAGTATTTTGCTCCGCATTCTTTGTAAAAGGCGAGGAGTTTGTCTGGGTCGAACCTTTCAGCTTTCCAAATGTTAATGATGTCCTTGAACCCAAATTTTGATGGGTGCCCATAAGTCTTCACGTGATGCCAATATTGCGCACTGCCTTCAATGTACATGTTGCGCGCATACCAATCTCCTTTTTCGGGTTGGCATTGTGGTCCCCAGTGCGCCCAGATCCCAAATTTTGCGTCCCTAAACCATTCCGGGCACTCATAATTGGTAAGCGAATCCCATGAGGGTTGGAAAGGGCCGGGTTCATAAGGGTATTTACTTTCCATTCCACACAGCAGGGTGGGCATAACTGCCAGGGAAACTAATGCGTTCAACGCTTTCATGCCTCTGGCAAACTTTAGTGCTGAAGCTAAATGATGTAAACTTTCAAGTTTGCAGAGTTGGGTTTGGAAACCAGAAGCAAGGGCTCCATGCCTCTAAGTTTGACTCACCTACTAAAATCTTCCCCCATTTGAGTTGACTACAAATGCGTGTGTATTGCTAGCACCTATGCATGATTCAATATGTGATGGTAGAATTTTCAAGCTGACCGGTAAGCGCGGCGGCCTTGAAAACGGCTTATTGTTTAGGTTATAAGGGGCCTGGCATTGAACCTGGTGGTTTATGGAGGGCTTCTAAATTAAGAAGGTTTCGGGGGTTAGTCCGTCGGGGCACTTTGGGGTAAGTCTTTCGGTTGATGGTTTTTGTTTGAATAGCAACCAGTTTTGCACGGCTGGTGCAGGTGCTTGATTTATCTGCTATAGGTGTTATGGATTTGGGCATGGAGGATCAGGGAAAACATAACGAGAATTCGGTACCTCCTGTTCGCGGGGAGTTACATGACAAACAGAGCGAACGGGATACCCGAGAAATACCGATCGATAAGGTTGGTGTCCGGGGATTGCGATTCCCCATCAAAGTTCTTGATCGTGCTAACCGCTATCAAGATACCGTTGCCACGATTGGCATGTACGTGGACCTTCCTAAGGAGTTCAAGGGGACGCACATGAGCAGGTTTATCGAAGTGTTGAACTCGCATGGGCGAATCGTCCATGTGCAGAGCATCCCTAAAATCCTAGCCGCGTTGCAGGAGAAGTTCAATGCAGACACCTCGCACATCGAACTAGAGTTTCCATACTTTCTTGTTAAGCACGCGCCAGTGTCAGGTTTAACAGGATTGATGGATTATCAAGTTAAGTTCGATGCCGCTGCTCGCAATAGTAACATTGATTTCGTGTTGAGTGTCACGGCCGGTGTGACTACTGTTTGTCCGTGCTCAAAAGCGATCAGCGAACACGGTGCCCATAACCAGCGTGGATTGGTCACTGTCCATGTGCGGTTCACTCGTTTGGTGTGGATTGAAGAGTTAATCGAAATGATTGAACGATCAGGCAGTTGTGATTTGTACCCAATCCTCAAGCGGGAGGACGAGAAATACGTTACCGAATGCGCATATGCGAATCCTGTGTTTGTGGAAGATTTGGTAAGGAATGTTGCCTTGCAGTTGGACCGCGATTCAAGAATCACATGGTATAAAGTGGAAGCTGAAAATTTCGAGAGCATTCACAATCATAACGCCTATGCTTGTGTGGAGCGGGGGTTGTACAAAAAACCCCGCGTGTAGTTCGAATAAGTGGGTAGTCCCGATGCTTCTTAGGGGGTTAATTCTGGCGTGTGCAAGGCACCAAAAGCATTTTTTCAGCAAAAATGTCTTGAAACTCTGGGTGTGTATTTAGCGGAACGTGCTGAATCTGCTGTGCAAGGGTTGTCAACTCGTCATAAGGCGTATAAAGAGCTAGTTTTGCGCCCAGCAACGCGGTATTGCCTGCTTGAATAATTTTCGAAGTAGGCCCTGGTAATAATCCCGTTTCCACTGCACTATTTGGGTTGATGTAGTTGCCAAACGCCCCAGCTAAATGCACTGCGGTTAGGTCCCTGAGTTCTATTCCAAGTGTGCGTAAGAGTATTTTGAATCCGGCTGCGATAGCCGCCTTGGCTAGCTGGATTTCACGGATGTCTTGTTTGGTTAGCGCGATCCCCGGGACAAGCTCCCATTTCTCCCCAACAAGTAATTGGCCGGTGGTTGAAATAATACCAAGGCGAAGCCCTACAGCAATAGCGTCCAAAAGTCCACTGCCACAAATCCCTCTAGGGCTAATGTCGCCGCCTATGACGGTAATTTTTATTTGGTCATTTTGAAGCGAAACACCAGAGATTGCCCCCGTAACGGCTCGCATGCCGCATGAGATTCCACCGCCCTCAAATGCTGGACCAGCTGCGGCAGAAGCGCACACGAGCTTGCCCCGCATGCCAATTACAATTTCACCGTTGGTGCCAAGGTCGACCAGTGCATTGTAATTGTCTTTGCTGTGTATGTTTGTGGCAAGTACACCTGCAAGAATGTCAGATCCGACAAACCCACCTATACAGGGTAGGAAGTCAACACGCGTGTTCTCTGGCAGCAGGCTCCGAACCTCGATGGGTAATGAATCGGTCCACCCAAGTTCTCGTGCCGTAAAGGTTTTCAAGCCAGGGTCGGACGGTTCAAATGGTAATACAGCTAGGGAATCTACAGGTAAACCGCAGAACAAATGGTGCATCACTGTGTTGCCAACTAGAACCACGTTAGAAACGGGATGCGACTTGTTTTGGCTTCTCTGGGCTACTTCTATTAGCGCCTCTTTGATCATTGTTCCGACTTGGTTTCGGATGATTTGGGTGAGGGCAGCGGCCCCATGCTTGATCGCGTGGTCAAGGCGACTAATTATATCATGGCCGTATTTAGCTTGTTGATTGAGGGCGGATTTAGTGCAGAGTAATGTCCCGCTTTCTAAATCCAGCGCCTGAACCACGACAGTGGTAGTCCCAATGTCTACTGCAATCCCAATCCCTGGGCGTGGGGTGATTTTGATGGGTGACAAATCAATGAAAAATTGAAACGTCCACTGGGCAAGTTCGATTTTGATTGGGTGATACACATAAGCTTGGCACGCTAATCGCCATCCTTGTTCCAGCTCAGCTGGCGTTAAAAGGGCTTTGTCTGCTTCGCTGGGTGGCAAAAAACCTTCCAGGAGTTTTATCTTGCACTTTCCACAAGTACCGCGTCCGCCACATGGGAATTCCACCCCCTGTTGAAAGAGCATGTCTTTTAGTGGTGCACCTGGGGTTAGATAAATGACTTTCCCTGTAGGGTGGATTTCAATGCGGAGTTTGTTCATTTCAGCAGTGTTGAATGGGCTTGGTAGGTTTTATCTACCCAAACGCCGATTTATGGCCCGAATAAACTCTGGCGTTGTCCCACAGCATCCACCTATAAATGCTGCTCCTTGGTGAGCAAGTTGGACTGCTTTTTCGGCGAAATCCTCTGGTATTGCATCATATACAGCTACGCCATTTTCAATTCTTGGGAGGCCAGCGTTGGGTTTAAGCCAGATGGGTTTGTTGGTACCTTTCTTAAGGCGTTCAAGGACATTGAAAAACCTTTCAATTCCAGTGCCGCAATTGGCCCCAATTGCATCGGCGTCTGATTCAGTGAGAATTTGTGCCGCTTCTTCCGGAGTTACTCCCATCATAGTTCGGTCCGATTCAGGCCCAGTATCAAACGTCATGCAAACCACTATCGGTAACCCCAGAGGTTTTACTCCTGACAATGCTAACTGTGCTTCCTGAACGTCTGACATCGTTTCTATGACGAACCCGTGAACGCCCGCCTCCGCAAGGACTCTTGCTTGCTCCCGATAAGCTTCAATTACCTCGGCTGGCGATATTTCACCAGCAAAAATCATTTTTCCTGTGGGCCCAAGCGAGGCGAAAACGTACGCTTTGCCACCCGCAGCCTCTAACGAGATTTTGGCCCCAACCCGGTTTATTGTCACTAGCTCATCAGCAAGCCCGTAATCGGCCAGCCTAAACCGGTTCGCCCCAAAAGTGTTGGTAAGAATTACCTGGCTGCCTGCTTGGACGTATCCCTGTGCAACGGCAGCAACTTCCTCAGGTCTATCGAGGTTCCATCGTTCTGGTGGTTCCCCAGGGGGTAAACCGCGCTTAGTTAGTTCGGTGCCCCACGCTCCATCAGTAACCACAGGTGTGTGGCTAAGTAATTTTTCTAGCAGAGGGTGCACTTTTTAAATCAGTTTAGTCCAAGAACTTTTTTGGCAACTGCTACTGCGCCAGCCGCCGTCTCGCTATAGCCGTCCGCTCCTATTTCATCAGCAAATCTTTGTGTCACAGGGGCCCCACCCACTAGCACCTTAACTTTATCCCGAAGCCCGGCTTGCTTAAGCGCTTCGATTGTGGCTTTCATCCCGGGCATAGTAGTAGTTAGAAGCGCCGACATAGCCACGATCTGCGCTTCCTTTTCACGCGCAGCCTTGACGAACTGTTCTGGGGGTACATTGACCCCTAGATCGATAACCTCGAACCCCCCGCCCTCCAGCATGGAAGCCACAAGATTTTTCCCGATATCGTGTAAGTCGCCCTTGACAGTACCAATTACAACGCGTGCCACTGGCTTTGCGCCCGTGGCCACAAGCAAAGGCCGAATAAGTTCCATCGCGGATTTCATTGCGCGAGCTGCTAAAAGTAATTCCGGAACAAAATACTCGTTGTTTTCGAAGCGGCGACCTACCTCAGCCATCGCCGGAATCATGTAAGTTGTAACCAAATGCATTGGATCGACTTTTTGCTCGAGTGCCTTTTGCGTAACTTCGCGAGCTGATTTAGCGTCGCCTTTTACAATTGCGTCATACAGTGCCTGATACTCTTGCATACAGCTAAACTTTTACGTGGTCGTTTGAAGGATCTTTTTAATATCGCCTTACCCGCAATTTGCTGTAATAGTGCCCTAAGTCACATGAGTTGCCAACGTTTTTTTGTCTGACATCAGACTCGAGTTGAGGTCTTTCGGATATAACAATTTTTGTGAACCGGCTTTATTCCCCTTGACAGCGAGCAGGCCCGGTATGGTTTCTGGGGCGGCCGGAGTCCGCGGTGAGTTTTGCGGTAAGTGGGTAGCACCCCCACTTGATGGGGTTGTCAATGGTTATGTCCCTTCGCAGACAGCGTATTTTGCTCTCCCTGGGTTCAAAGGTAAAGATTCAGATTAGTAGGCTTGCAAGCGCAGAGGGACCGAGGGTAATTTGAACCTAAAAGATGCGTAGCTTAATAAAGATCGCCTGGCTAATCCTTGGTCTTTTTGTGGCAATAATACTTTTTAAAGCAGCTAGGAAGCACTTGGGACCCATATTCATCCGTTCGAGTTTGGAGCGTGTGATAAGTAGGGTTGAGCCTTGGCCTAAGGAGGGGGAATACTCCCCACAGGCATGGTCCCGGTTATTAGCCGCTGCCAAGCGTGTCCAGTCTGCTAAACCTCAACTTGTTGAGGGAGCGTTAGCGAGATTAGCTGAGAAAATGAAATCCACACCCGACCAAGGCAAAGATTGGGAGTCGGGCTTGTTCCTTTTGTACTGCGTGGTTTTTGATTTCGAGGAAACCCGCGACCAGGGAAATTTCAGCCAATTCCCATTGTATGTGCCGCTAGGTCGCAATTTAGCCACTTGGCCAATCGAATGGGTTAACGGGAAACCAAACCTAGTGAGCGCACGGCCCGAAACAAACACACTGTTTTTAGTGCCGGTCGACCGAGCATTCATAGATCTGCGGTATCGATATAAATACCGGGAGCTAGAGAAAGTGAACCTGCGCTGACGGTAACGGTTATGATTGCCCCACGCTTAACTTGTCAACGCTTTGCAGCTGAGAGTCGGTACAAACTTGCCACCACTTGGGGGAGATCATTTACGCTCATCGAGCTGTTAGTGGTGATTGGAATCATCAGCATTCTAGCAAGCTTACTCCTCCCGGCACTGAATAAGGCCAAGGAACAAGGTCGGCGTATTCAGTGCTTGAGCAATCTCCGACAACTCGGACATGCAATGATGATGTACGGTATGGATTACAATGATCGGTTGCCCGTGGCTCATGGGGCACGTCGATGGGACGATACTACGCCAGAACCATGGCTCAAAACTCTGCAACCGTATTACACCGACACGAATGTGTTAGTGTGCCCGTCTCTGTCGCAACATTATAATCAGTCGCGTTACAACTATTTTATGGGTGCGCGGGCCCCCTTCGTATACGCAGGTTGGAAACCAGCTGGGGTCAATCTCACTGCGATCCAGTTGCCGAGTATGTATATCCTTTCTGGCGATGCTAATTATCCTTTTGCTCCTTGGGATGCAGACCCAGTCAATTACACCAACGACACCTTGTTTTCACCTAAGTTTATGCCACCCCCAGTCCACATAGGCCGACTAAATGTATTGTTTGCCGATAGCCACGTCAAAGCCTACGGAAAATTCACACCCTCGGATATGACTTACTCGTACCGCGTTCCTGGCGTGGACTTCTAGTACCACACAATATCGAGAGAGTATCAGATCCTGGGTTAAAACCCATATTCGCTTAGACAAGTAGTTCTTCCTCAGTTTGTAAATATGCCCCGTGTTTGCTTCCGATTTCAGGTAAACCGTGGCTGCCATCGCAAACTTCAATTCCCTGTGGTGTTCTCGATTCTCGGTTTTACCACAATCGAAGCCGTAAATACCCCAGCTGCCTCGATCTTTCTAACGAAAAACATGCAATTTCTTACTTGGCTTTTTTGGCTAACTACTAATTGGCAAGCGACCTTTCTTAAGCTCAAAAATGTAGAAAACCACTACCAATCAGAATTTTCGCTTTCTTTTCCGTTTTCCATGGACAATGGCACCTGGTTGATGTTTGCCCCGCACATGAAGGGAAAAGCGAGCCCTGGCGGACTGGAGAAAAATGAATTAACCCCATTTACAGGTAAACAAAACTATGCAGCTTGTACTGTCTTGAGATATTTACTCACAGGTTCGGGCCCGCATTTGGGGACAGATGGATAAATCAACAACTCTTCATACTCTGACTACTAGCTGTAGTGAAGTTCTCAGCGCTTCCAGCGCCTGCAATGGCGTCTCCCCAGCATCTCTAGCAATGAGTTGTTGTGCGTTCTTGGTCTCCTGCTACTGAAAAGCCCGCCTATTCCCGATTAATTCCAACCACGATCACTCCATGCAGATTCGTAATATTCACATTGATCTGTGATTCGAATGGGAGCGATGCCGTTCATCAATCTCCGTAGTCAGGGAACACAGGTCATTTTTTCAATTTGGAACATGTAGGCCAACAGATTAGTGCATCAGTTGGCATAGATAATTTGATACCTGGAGAACTGATTAGTCCTGGCCTTAGGAACCAGCAGTGGTAAGAGTCGATAAACCGCCCGAATAGGTGGTAATACCCATCCAGAGTTTGAGTTGAAGTGAGGGGTTTTTTGGGGCGAGGGTGCTTGGGGTATCAACATTTAGAGTAGTTACGTGTTTTCTTTAGGCCCCTGGGTACGCCTGTGATTAAACCAGTGGTAGGTTAAGATTGACCTGTGCGGTGTTTCACACAAAGAATAGCAGTGGCGTTTTCAGGATGGGATCGGAACCACAAAAGATCGCACACTAACCCAACCAATGCCCAGAAAAACCTCGGTTTGTACTTGAGTCTATGTCGTTCTGTGCGTAAGCCCTTTGGTCCCAGCATACCGATGACCTTGTATCCTTGGTGTCGCATTTCCCAGACTTCCCAGCCTGACAAGTGTTCTTCGAGGTCGTCGGGCGCAAAGTGTGTTTGGGGGAGAAATCCGTTTGGCGTGAACACGATCACGGTGCGTCGTGCGATTTGATCCATAGCTTCCAACAGTTGTATGCCGTCTGGTTTGGATAAGTGTTCGATCACATCCAAAGCCATGCACGCATCGAATTCACCCGGTCGGAAATAATCCAATAAATTCCGTACATCTCCCAACACTAGTTTATCATGTGTTTTGAGCTGGACCGCTTTTTCGAAAGTAGGTCTATGCCCTTCAATTCCTACTGTGTATTTGATCCCGATTTGCCGAGCTAGTGTTGATGTTCCACAACCAACGTCCAGTAAGCTTTCGCAGCCAACCAGCGCGTCTCTGATTAGTAACTTAACTAAGATCAAGCTTGGAGTATCCCCTTGTCTTAGAAGGGTAAAAAGTAAACTGAGTCGGCTTTGCATAAAACATACACAGGTTAGTTATCCTTTTACCCACGGTCAAGGGGTTTACCTTGTGCCTCAACCTGTTAGCTGGAGGGACGAAATAGGTTAGCAAAATGGAAAGCTCACTATTCATGAATAAACCGAGTTGCGATAATATTTCTCGGTGCCCGATCTACCACTAATTTATCCTATCCACGCCAAAGTTTTTGAAACCCTATCTCTACAAGCTCGATTTTGGTCCACTCGCTCCATCAATTAGATGCATTAAATTTTCGACTGAAATTCTAAATCAAGGTTGGTAAAAATCCCAAAGATGAATGACACAACTGTCAGTGGAGCGGCCGCTGTTTGGCTTGCAGCTTTAGGCGGTGCTTTCGCATGGCTTATGACTATAATCGGCGCTTCGACAGCATTAGCTTTTCGGTCAGTAAGCCGAAAATTTCTCGATGCTATCTTGGGTTTTGCCGCAGGCGTAATGATAGCAGCCAGTTTCTGGTCATTACTGCAACCTTCAATTGAATTGGCGTCAAAAATGTCCGTCCCGGCATGGTTTCCGGCTGCCGTGGGATTTCTTCTCGGGGCAGGTGTGATGCGGATAGTGGACTTGGTACTCCCGCACTTGCACCCGGAGCTTTCCCCTGAAAGAGCGGAGGGATTAAAAACAAGCTGGCGTAGCTCCACTTTGCTAGTTATAGCGATCACGTTACATAACATTCCGGAAGGCTTAGCAATTGGCGTCGGCTTTGGCGCGTACGGGGTCAACCCAGAAACCATCTCGTTAGCAGCTGCGTGGTCACTGGCAATCGGAATTGGAATCCAAGACGTGCCCGAAGGTTTCGCAGTTTCAATGCCATTACGCAGAAGCGGCCTGTCACAATGGGCAAGTTTCGGAGTTGGGGTCCTTTCTGGCGTGTTCGAATTGATTTTTGCCGTAATAGGCGCATTAGTAGTGGGAGTAGCTTCAGCCGCCTTGCCTTATGCTCTCGGATTCGCTGCAGGAGCCATGATCTTCGTTACCGCCGAGGAACTAATCCCTGAGTCACAAACCGGCGGTAATTCCGACATAGCAACTGCAGGGTTAATAATCGGGTTTACAATCATGATGATATTGGACGTGGCGTTTAAATAAAAGGGCCTCTCGAACACGGCTTCCACAAAATTAAGAGGCCACCCGTCAGTTCCGGCTGCAAAGCCATTCTTTGCAAAACCACTCTTGCGTATTACTTACCTCCTTAACGAAGCTCACCCACATTTTGGCACCACCGATCCCAAAGCTAGCCAGGAAAAAATATCTGGTAGTCTTAGTAGCCGCCGACGTAAGTCGGCGGATAAATCCCTAATCAGCATCCACCGTAAAAATTTGAAACACCCGATACTTTTGCCTGCGTGAATACACTGCTGTAGTTACGTCGAGCAGGTTCAGTCCGACCCGGCAAATCGAATCCAGCGCTGGCTATCCGGAACAAAATTGATGGAGACACCCTATCTTGGTAGTCGCCGACGTGAGGCGGCGGATAAATCCACCGCGTTACCGCGGTGGCTACGTTTTTTTGGTAGGGTTGATTCACACAAGCGTGCGTTCGCACTGGCAAGGTTAACCACATTTGACCGACAATCCTTGCGCAGAGATAAGCCTTTGTGACCGGTGTATTGTGTGAGATGTAATTGCACAGCCCGTAGGCCCCACTTAATTGTGATTGAATTTGGTCTTTTCAGGGTATTCCCAAACAGGTCGTCTTCACAGTCGCAGCTAAAGTAAGATTTGATTTCGGAAAGATTGTGGGCTTCCAATCCGCCCTAACATCCACAAAAAAGATGCCTATCAGTCAAAATGTGTCCAGGTGCGACTGAGATGAAATTTCAGAACCTCTTTTGGCATAACGGCTTAGATGGGGAATCCTTACCAAGTAATGCGGCGGTGGTGGGGACAATAATGAGAAAGTGGCTCATTTCGTGGTAATGCAAGCGTATTCAGTCTGGATATTGTAGACGGAAAGTATTTGGGGTTGGGTTGAAAAAGAGCGCTCGAAAAAAAGCTTTAAAAATCTATTGACAAAATTTTGAGAGTGAGGGAAAAATGATGCAGAAACTCCCGAAGGAGGTTGTGACAATGAGAACGACCAAGTTACTACTCGCAGCGGCAGCGATAAGTGCCGCGGGCTGGATAACAGCCAACGCCCAGCAAAACGTTTACTCCCAAAACGTAGTGGGCTACATCAACGTAACAATCCCGGCCGGTAAAATGGCCCTCATAGCTAACCAATTGTGGCAGACTAATATGACATTGGAAAACCTATTGCCGAATGCGCCAGAGGGATTGGCAGTATATAAATATACAGGATCTGTGTGGGAGAGATACGAATTTATCCCGGGAATAGGTTGGTTTCCGGACGGGAGTGCTACGCTAGCGCCTGGAGAAGGAGCAATGGTAAAAAATCCTTCTGGTACTGAGTCATTAGTTCTTACTTTTGTTGGTGAGGTAATGCAGGGATCTTTGACCAATCAGCTTCCCGCTGGATTATCAGTGAAATCTTTGATGGTCCCAATTGCAATTGGTGGGACAAATACTCTAGCTGCCAACGGATTTCCTGCAGTAGATGGAGATCGCGTATATAAATACGCCTCAGGGGTTTACGAAGGGTATGAGTACATGGAAGGAGTAGGTTGGTTTCCGGAGGAGCCTACATTTAATGTGGGAGAAGCTTTCTTCGTGAAGAAGAACGCACCCACAGTATGGGTTCGGAATTTTACGGTTCAATAAAAATGAATAACAATTGCGGTTAAGGAGAAATTTATGAAAAACAAGATAAGAATTGTATTGGCAGGTCTGGTTTTACTGATAGTAAACGGGTATATTTTAGCCCAAGGTTCGATTGAATTTAGAAATTTCTCCACAGAGTACGCTATACAGCCTCAGGTGTATGGTCCTTTTGCAGATGACCCGTTTAAGGGCCTTTACGGGAATAGTCATGACTATACTGGGGCGCCGTTGTTAGAGGGTACAGGTTATTGCGCTTGGTTGCTGGCGGCTCCCGGTTTAGATCAGCCTGTTTCGGCGCTCCGGCCTGCCTTTGGGACATCACGAGATGCAAGTGCGACATATGTAACTTTTTATACAGGGACATTAGCGGGGTATTGGGAAGCAAGAACGGTAATAATGACGAACGTGGATAAGTCCAGTCCTTGCACAGTAGCTGTGGTTGCGTGGGAAAACAAAGGGCAGTATTACACGTGGGATGAAGCCTATCAGGCGTGGATGAGGGGAGAGATTGCGGCAGCGATGACACCAACGTTTAACATCGAGAAATGTGGAGGCGATTTCGATCTTCCTCCGATGATTCTTGGATTGGAGAAGTTCAATATCTACTATATTCCGGAGCCTGGTGTGTATGTGCTTGGCGGCTTAGCCTTGGCAGCACTGTGGGTCTTCCGGAAACGGAACTAAACAAGACGGTTTAGGCTGAAAACAGAGGAACCCATCCCGGTCAAAACTTCGGGATGGGTTCCTCGCTTTTTATACAGATACCGCAGGGAGATTTTTCCGTTTTCTCTCCTTGCGCTGGCAGGTGTCTCGATCCATTACTTTGGAATGAGTTGTGGGTTTCTTTCATTTTTACCCCTTAAATGAGGGGACCTATTTTTCAGCGATTCGAGTTGTTGGTTTAACCTATGCATTTTTTATCTTGTACCCCTAAGTTAGATTTTTTTGGCCACCCCGATTTATGCCGAAGTCGGTTGTAGGGCGTGCTCCAACACAAATATCCTGCCAATAACAAATGGATTTCGAATTCACTATTCCAGCTCGGTGAAAATGCCCATGTGATGCTGAATGCAAATCGCCATCCGTTGAGGTTTCCGAACCCAGCTCCGGTAAAAGTTATATCCACAGGCCTTTAAATCGTGCGAGTTGGTGAGCGCTGACCCAGGGACCTTATACACTTCGTGGTTGAATGGTTTAAAGTCAAAACCGACCAATCCCACCTTTGCCCGAGGCCAGAAGGATATCTACGACGACGAGAAGGGAAGCTTTACTATCGGCGTGTTTTAAATTGCATGGCCTAAAACCTAGTGATGTGTCGCATGGAAATTGAAGGAACCTGACACATGCTGCACGATAAGCGCCCGAAATGAGTTTTGGTGGATTGGTTTGGATTCGACTTGAAAAGGTTGAATTTTGGGATTTGCGTTTGATTATTGTATGGTCTCCGGAGTTGTTGCGTTGTCGTAGTGATTGTTGAGGCTAATGTTTTTTCATTGCCCAGACAGGATCACCTTTTGTGTTTGCGGGAATGTACCTTACGTGGAAGCCATTGATAAAACGAAGGCTCAGTTTTAGATACAAAGGCAGAGGGTCAGGGTTTAAGTCTGAATCGTTTGGTGCTTTATAAGTGGCAATTTGAGAATGGAGATTTTTCCTAAGAGAACGGTGAGAAGGATGGAAAAGCTTTTAAGACAGACGAGCGCGTGAGTTTAGTCACCGCAAGGCTTTAAAGTGTGGCTTTATTTAGGGATTGTGCGGAGTCAGCTACTTGATTGTGGTGAAGCAATGTTTTACGACGTTGCCCATACGGTTGAGAAGTCTAGGGGTTAAATGGCGGTTTGGGTGCGAAAATCTCTGAGTTATCGCTTATGGAAAAAGCGAGATAGGATGTGGTAATTTCCCGATTCTTGCAAAAGATTGTGGGCATGGACCCAAATGTAGGACCGTTGGGCGTTTGAATTTGTTATGAGGGATTTGTCCTAAGGTATCAGCTGGTTTGTATTTTTATCATGTACTGAGTGTTCTTTGATGATGCATACAAGGAGCATGATGAGTGTAAATACAATGGCTGAGGTGGTTATGTAGAATGGGGTGAGTGTTGGTGAATACGAAAACGTTACATGGTGTTTGCCTGCGGGTATGAGTGCGCCGCGCATTATGAAATTGGCACGGAGTAGGGGTGTAGGCTGGTCATCCACAGTAACATGCCAGTCTGAGTCGTATTTATCGTTTAGGAGGAGGATGCAAGGCTTGTCTGAGTCGGTTTCCAACTCGATTTTGTAAGGATGGTAGTTTTTGAATCGGACGACGCAGTTTGAGTCGGAGCAGGGTTGATTTGTATTGATTGCGGGGTCTGCCGGGGTAGAGAGAATTACCAGTTCATGGGGATTAAAATTGGTTGAGGTTAAGGTGTTAAGTACTTCCTGGTCATCCTTTATGGTTACCCAATTTGGGAAGAGTTTTGCCCGCGGCAGTGCCTTGGTAAACTCGGCTAAGAAATATGGTCCATTGGATGTGAGGACTGGCATTAAATGCTCGAACTTTGTAGGGGTGGTTATTCCCGGTTTGGGAACCAAGTTAAAATATAGCACGGGTTTAAAAGCATTTGACTCGTTTGCAACCCATTTATTGAGAAACTCCAGGGTATCCACGTCACCGAATGGTAGCTGTGTTTTGGTGGGTGCGATGATGTACCGTGTATTTGTGAGCGTCCACCGGCGTGCTACTTTATAAAGGGATGAAGAACTGCCATCGAAAAACAATGCCATCTCATATGCTCTAAGGTCCTCTGGCATGCGTGGCATTTGTACGATATCGATTGATTGGACGTTGTAGAACTGGAATTGGTGTTGGGCCCATTCGATTGTGTAGTAGCCGTTGAGAAGTGACTGGTTTGGAGGAGCTGGGAACGGGTAAATGGCTACACGACCTTCGTATGGTTTTTTGCAGAGGTACTCCACAATTGGATCCGAGGTATATTTCTCTGGGTAGTACCAGAAGATGGTCCAATGCGTGTTAGCACGGCCAAGTTCTGCAATCATCAACAATAGGATTAGTGGGGTAAAAATCTGCCCGCGTCTTCCAACAAAAAAGCCTGCTGCTGTTAGTGTCAACGTTGCTCCAGTGAGCACTATAAACACTAAGAACCATGCATATTGGGTTTGGCTGAACTTGGCAATCTGGTGTGCTGTGGCCGTATCGAACTGGCCTTTTTCGGAGGTTAGATAGCTAATCAGGTCTTGGGTAGCGCTAAGGTACACTAGGAATCCAAGTACAAACAGTCCTATGACGACCCAAATTGACGTCACCCATCGTGCTTCGAACCCGCGCAGGTTTTTGATAATTTCTGGGATTTTTAATTTTTGGAGTTGAGGGGTGGACCCTTTGACGTGCAGCTTGATAAGGTCGTGGATTCCTACTGCAGAAATAAACAGCATGGCCCAGGTGAATACGTGAAGGAACTTGGCGGGGTTCCGTATAGTTGAGAAATATGGTAGTGAGTAGACGATTGTATAGAACGGGGCGTGTCTCCCGAAAGCAAACAGCAGTGAGATTATAGCTACGGCACCCCAGAATAATACAAAGCGTCTGGTATAGGTGTTTAGTGGTGTGGGATGCGTTTTCTTGAGTGCGCGTGCAATAGCCCAGATAGCAGTTAACCACACAACGCATCCCAGGTAGTTGCTGCCGCCGGTATATCGGAGGAATCCTGGTGGTGGCGAGTCGAGTTTCCCTGCAAAGTATTTGTCCCAATTGGGATCTCGGCCTACGGCGCCCCAATACATGCCACCGTTTGGGGTATCCATTCGATATCCAAACAACCCTGGTATTACTAAGGCAAGGGTTTCTGTTTTTGGTAGGCTCCATTGAGTGGCCCAGTCCCACCGCCTTTCAGGGTCTTCCTGAGAAACTATAGCAACCCCTTTTATGCTGGTTTGGACAAAAGAAAAGATCGCGTGGCTAGCTACAATGGCAGCGCAAATAGCTATAGCGGCTACCGTTCCTATCCCCCTTAAAAGGCGTTTTGGGATCGGGTTTGTAGAATCGGTAGCGAGGTAATGGAAAATCGCAAATGCTGCCACGAACACGCTAAAGATTGCCCCGATATCAGCGCCTTCGGTGACGCCAATGCCTACTGCAGCACCTGCCACTATGAGCCGTGCCGCTTTGAGTAGCAGAGGGTCGGTGGGTTTAATGGAGACTATCAATGCTACTGCTACGAATGCCATGGCGAATGTAATCACTTGCGAAGCCACGCCCCAACAGGCAGTTGAAAAGAAGTCGGCGTTTAATGTGACTGCCACTGCGCCTGCTAGGCAAGCTGTTGGAGCTAACCCGAGTCGTCTAAAACAAAACCATCCAGCCAATCCGGCTATCAGCAGGGAAATCGGAGCAAGGTACTTTGCGTATCCTACAGGTCCCAGCACCCACCGGATTAGAGTGGTAACAGTGGGTGGGAATACTTGGTTTTTAAAGCCAATGCTATTAAGGTCGTTCCAAGCGGCAAGCATTGAGCCGGGTAGTTGCATCCATTCTGATTTAATAACGCCTAATGGGCCGTCGTTGGAGAAATGTACCCAGCCTGGCAGAAAACAGCGCCAAAAAAACGCTGCTAATATGAAGGTAATAATGAGTGCTACTACCCAAAGCTTAGACGCTAATCGGTCAACCCAGTGGTTCATATTGAGAGCATTTTGCGGTTTAACTTAGTAGTATGCAATACTACAAACGGATCCCCAATTCGATGCTCCTGAAAGTGGATGAAACAGGCTGTACCTGTGATGGGATAAGGCTGCCGTGGTAGTTATCCTTAGTGTGGCCCCGAAAGTGAAGATTGCAAAAGGTAATTGCGCTCGTAAGAGCGCGGAATTATCTATGCCCTCTTAGACATCGTTTTTGTGGTAGTGGATGTTGGATATAGTTGTGAAAGGCGGTGTAACCCATGCTTGTTTGCCGCGACGAGGCTTTTAAATCATTCGCGTTAGGTAATATGCAGCTAATTACTGTTTTAAAGTCCATGTGCATGAGTCTGTGTATAGTTTGCCATTGATCATAGCCCGTGCTTCAAGTCTATTTTCGCCAGGGGAGAGCGTCACTTGTGGCCATAAGAATATGCAATCGCGTTCGGGGGTCTTTTTACCGAGCGGATTGCCATTTAGGAAGAGTTCAACCTCTTTGGCGTTTGAGTACACTTTGACATTAGCGATCTTGTTTGTGCGTTCGGTGTACCGTCGGCTTGTAATGTAGAGTGTGGGTTCATCGGACCAATTAGCCTTGTAAAAGTAGAAGACATCTTTTCGAGTTTTTCGGTCGTAAGTGACGACGCCCTTGTCGTTTCTGCCGGGCACGCCACCTTCATTTCGCCAATAGCTCGTAAAGTCAAACATATTCCAGAGGAATGTGCCCCAGATATAAGGTGTTCGGCTTGCGTGGTACCAGACTGCTTCGTGTACGATGGATTGCCATTCTTCGGGGTGCCATTGACCGTTGTGCACAGGCATTTTTGGTGGATCTTCGTGGTGATGGATATTAGCGCCGGCGCCATACTCGCTAAGACAATAACACGATAAGCGTGCGCTTTTTCGGTATTGTTCGAGTCGTCGGGGTATTTCATCGAGCGAACCCCATTCCGGGTACCAGCCGGGGTAAATGTTCCATCCGAGCCAGCAGGTTAGCCTATTCATTTGCGGTAAACCTAAAGTACAGGTGGCGGCGATTGTTGGTCGTGTGGGATCTTCGGCGCGGGCGAGGTTGTGCAGGTCAAGCAACAGTCTATGGGGGTCAGGCGTATTTGGGCGGATTTCGTTGTATAAGCTCCATGCAAATATCGACGGGTGGTTTATGTTTTGGCGGATCAAATCAAGTAGTTGTCTGCGGCTGGTGTCAGCGAATTTTTCGCTGGGATCGATTCTGTCGACTAGGGGTAGCTCTGCCCATACAAGCAACCCGGCGCGATCACAAAGGGAATAGAAGTAAGAGCTGTGCTGGTAATGTGCACATCGGACGGCTGTAGCGCCCATCTCGAGTATTAAGGCGAGGTCTTCTTCCATGTCTTGTTCAGAAATAGCCCAGCCTTTGTCCGGTCTATCCTGATGACGGTTCACGCCACGCACTGGGTAAGGCTCACCATTCAAAATAAAACCTTTTTCAGGGTCCACTGTAAATGATCGCAGTCCTACATATTGTATGACTTCGTCGATTAGGGAGTTGTCAGGGGCCATCAATTTCACGACCGCCTTGTAAAGGTATGGATCTTTTCGCCCGTGCCACAGACGCGGGTTTTGGACGGTGACTTTGGCCCAGAAAGGTTCCGTAACGCGGGGCTGTGATACAATGGACTCGATTGTTTCTGCGATGGGATTGTTTTGGCGATCGAGTAGTTGACAGACGAGTGTCAGATTTGTGCGTTGGCGTCGTGCATTTGAAATTTGCACAATGACGTCAAGGACGGCTTGAGTTTTTGTGACTGAAGTTTGTAGCCACGCTACGCCAGGTGAACCATGATCTAAAGGGGTGACGCAAATTTCCGGGGTTTGGATTAGCCATACGGGTCTGTAAAGACCGCCATAGACGGGGAAGTCGCCGCTCAATGGTGCAACGTCGGATTCAGGTGCATTGCTGACCCGCACGGCCAAGACATTGGTTCCGCTGGGGTTGAGGTATGGGGTTAATTCATAGCAGAAAGCACCGAATGCCCCCCGATGATGTCCGAGATGTCTGCCGTTTAAATAAACGTCTGCTACGGATCCGGCGGCTTCGAATCTAATGAAGTACCTTTTCCCTTGGAAGGGTTTGATTTCAAGGATGCGTCGGTACCAACCCGGCCCGCGCCGGTATGGTTTTCCACGTTGGGCGTCTTCCCAACCCCAGTTGTGTGGTAATGAGATTATTTGCCAGGATGAATCGTCAAAGTCGGGTTGCTGGGCTGTCTGTAAATCTTCGAAGGTGAATTTCCATCCCTGGTCAATGCGTATGAGTGTACGTGTGCTGCCTTCAACGCCGCCGGCCTGTATCGTAAAAGTGATTGGGAGGCTAAATGTCAGTAAGGTGTTTATTACTCTCGATTTCATTGTTTGCATATTTAGCCTAAAAATTTTCCCAAGTCCAACTGTCTTGCCATTCGATTTTGCAGGTGCCTGGACTGGTAACGGTCAGCGGCAGCCATACATAGGTAGATATAGCAAGGTTTGAGGGGTTCCATCTATCCGCCAAAAAGATGAATTTGCCGGGCTTGTTTGGGATAGGGAGAGCAAAAGTGCCTTGTGAATTGAATGTGGTATCGGCCAGGGGACCTACGCATGGATTTCCGACGACTTGCCATGGGCCGAGGATGTTTGTTGAAATTGCCAATGATGCTGCGTTTGGACGCCAGCCTGTGCATCCGCTTGTGATGAGGTAATAGATGTTTTGGTGTTTAAATACAACGGGAGCCTCACGCATTTGCCCGACCAAAATCCGAGCCCAGGTTTTGCCTTCCAAGGCAGGTTGAGCAGGTCCAGTCCATTCATCATTTAACCTAACCACATACATCGTTGCATTGTTTTCTGATGCGTAAAAGACGTATGCATTTGTGTCGGAGTCCACATACAAGGTCATGTCACGAAATGTGCCCCCAAATGACTTTTGCTGATTTGGATCGTTGGAAGGGAAATTAAAATCGTTTGTGATAGGACGAATTGCATGCAAGATCGTTACTGGTCCCGTAGGGGAATCGCTTATCCCGACTCCGGCACGTGCAAAGTTGTACCCAGGCCGGTCTAAGTGCATCCAGAAAACAAATTTTTTGGTTCGTGGGTTGTAGGCTACCTTGGGACGTTCAACAAAAGTTCGGGCTCCAAACCGTTCTTCAATTTGCTGTTTTAGAATGGGGTGTGATTCGAGATGCCAATGATAAAGATTCGTTGAGGAGTAGCAAGAGACTGCAGCAGGGGAATTGGGATCCCTGTTTTCGCCATGCCAGTAAAATTTGTTTTGATGGAAGATGATCCCCCCACCGTGTGCCTGAATCAGATTACCGTCAAGGTCATACCAAGGTTTCCCTGGTTGGAATGCTTGGTCTGCGCAACAGCAAGATTGCCAACCTATGACAAGTACCAAAGCTAACCTGGATGTTGGTGTCTTCATGTTGGGCATTTAACTGTTGTGACTTTCCAATGGGTACAAATATTCAGGATTTGTGGTTTGGGTTAGTTGAAGGCAAATTTTTGATCTGATATGCTTGGAGGTTGGATATTTGTACCTCAAACAATGTCAAGCTGTGAGTGGAGAAAGTTTTTCAGGTAACGTAGCCGCGCTGATACCGATTCCACCGTCGTTCACAAGGGTGCGGATAACTGAAATTCGGATCTAAGGGATGTAGCCGCCGTCGTGAGACGGCGGATAATCCCGATTTCCGTACCCACCGACGTAAGTCGGCGGACTCATCCACGATGGACTTCCGAGTGGTAAAATTAATCCACCGTCTTACGACGGTGGCTACGAGGTTTGGATAATTTTGCGCATGGAATTTGGTTTGTGTTGGCGCGTGCCCGTCCACGGGCGCAGGTCCACACGTACCGGATGCCAACGGCTTGGAGGGTCGGGTTCAACCCCGACCGATTTTGGACGACGTGGAAGTCGTCCCTCCAATGGAAACGAAATCGACGTAGCCGCCGACGTGAGTCGGCGGATTGAAAAGGGCCATTGGGTATTTGGGGTTTTACGGCGGTAGGCCAGGTGCTGGATACGCTTTAGTACCTGTGTTTCATTCCGGATATGAGCTTGGAGTTATCCGCCCCCTTTACCCCGCCGCCACGAAGGGGGTGGGTTTTGGTTGCAGCCGCCGGATAGCGGGGGGG
>Ga0071330_1050936_pt1 | contig 93602 bp, 104 predicted proteins | sample GBScel77sediment_FD_63802 | JGI IMG/M metagenome (GOLD analysis project Ga0071330, IMG submission 63802) | Hot spring sediment microbial communities from Great Boiling Spring, Nevada - Cellulolytic enrichment Sediment 77C v2 (version 2) | ecosystem: Environmental > Aquatic > Thermal springs >...
CCCTTCTTAGCTACTTCGAGAAGCTCAATCCCGCTCTCAACGAACCCAACGACGCAGTGGTCTCTGTGGGGCATTCTGTCTCGAAGATACACGTAAATGTCTCCTGCGTTCTTTCCCGTTCTCCTTATGGTAATGGCTCCCCTGATTCTCCTCTCAGGGTTCTCTTCTCCCAAGCTGATTCCCTTTATACCCTTAAATCTTACGTAAGTATTTGTTACCTCCTCCACCCTGCAGTTACTCTCCAAAACTGCCATCGCATAATCTGAGGCCCCTGGAAGATCCCTCCTCAGGTTAACTGCAAGTTGAGAGTAAATTTCATCGCCTTCAAGTACCCTCTCACCCATTTCAGCCTTCGTCTTAATCCCGACTGAACCCCTCCTGTCGAGAACTGGCTCTATTTTCTCGATCCTTTCGCCGATTTCGAGTAGTCTCAAAGCCCTGAATCCCTCAATCACCCTGCCGATTACTCCGTCAGCGATCGTGCAATGGCTGATCTGATATCTCGCTACCGCGAACATCAGGAATGCGCTTTCCTTGCTACCACCTGCAAGGCTGATAAAAACCTCTCCAGGCTCGTATTCGTGCTGAACGCCTGAGCACGGCAAATCGCAGGAAAATGGGCCAAAAGCTAAAACCCTCTTGGTCCTCCAGGAAACCTCCAGTCCCAAAATCTTATCCTTAACCGCATTCCAAAGTGCTTCGTTCTCTACCTTCAAGGTCACGCTCTCCTTCCCGATCTTCAATTTAAAGGTGTCTGCCAGCTTCTCCTGATCCTTTCTCTCACGAACTATAACGATGAGATGACTAGTTTCAGGCAAAAGGTCGGAAATTGAGGCATTCTGGGGAACTTCGACCTCTTTCCCGTTAATCCTTATCTTCATGCACACCTCATTTGGCAAATCAGTATTTAACCTATTCGATTGTTTTATCCCTCTTTCAACATCGATTTGCGGGCTCAGGGAAAATTCAGCAAAAGATAAATACATGCGAGAGAATTGCTTCTGGCACTGGAGGTGAAAAAGTTGACGGAAGAGCTCATCCGCTTGGAAAGAGTGTCGAAAAAGTTTGGCGATTATTTTGCGCTCAAAAACATCAATCTGAGCATCAAGGAAGGAGAAACTCTTGGAATTATCGGCGTAAGCGGAAGTGGAAAGTCCGTTCTCATCCATCTCCTTAGGGGTTACAAAGATTACGAACCCACTGAAGGCAGGGTAATATACATTCTTTCTGTTTGTCCAGAATGCTACTGGGTTGATTTGCCAAGCAAGAACGGCCAGAACTGCCCGAGATGTGGGAAGAGACTAAAGAAAAGGGAAATAGACATCTGGAAGCTTGAGGACAGGGAGCTTGCATCTGCAATCAGGAAGAAAGTTGGGATAATGCTCCAGAGAACATTCGCCCTCTTCAGCGAAAAGTCGGCTCTTGAGAACGTGATGGAAGCGATAATCAGCTCAGAAACCGAGAGCAGGATTTCCGTTGGAACCACAACGAGAAGGGACTTGCTCGAGAGGGCGGAGTACTCCAACAACGTTGCGAACAGGGCAATGGAACTGCTTAAGGCCGTGAATCTGGGACATCGGATTCTAACAATAGCAAGAGACCTTAGCGGTGGGGAAAAGCAGAGAGTTATTCTTGCAAGGCAAATAGCGATAGATCCCGTTCTTCTTCTTGCAGACGAGCCCACGGGCACCTTGGATCCAGAAAACACCAGAATAATACTGAATGCGCTGAGAAAGTATATAAAGAGTGCTGGAAAAACGATGATACTTACTTCTCACATTCCCGAAGTTGTCAAGGAGCTTTCAGACAGGGTTCTATGGTTGCATAATGGTGAAATTCTGGCTGAAGGCAGTCCTGAAGAGTTAATACGGAAATTCTTAGCTCAGATCAGTGAGGAGGAGCTCAGGGCCGAATTCAGATTTGAGAGGGAGATTCTCAAGCTGAAGGATGTTAAGAAATACTACTATTCCGTGAGCAGAGGCGTGGTTAAAGCGGTCGACGGCGTATCCTTCGAAGTTAAGGAGGGCGAGATCTTCGGAATCCTCGGGCCAAGCGGTTCTGGGAAGACAACTCTCTCTAGGATAATTGCCGGAATAACCGAAGTCACAAGCGGAGAAGTCCATGTACGCATCGGTGACGAGTGGATAGACATGAGAACCCCCGGAATTAGTGGCAGAGGCAGGGCCATGCCTTACATTGGCATTTTACACCAGGAATACAGCCTCTATCCACACAGAACCGTGCTCGACAACCTTACGGACTGCATAAGCCTCGATCTGCCGTCGGAATTCGCAAAGATCAGGGCAGTAGACATACTCGCGGGTATAGGCTTCAGCGAGACGGAAGCGGAGGCAATACTGACGAAATACCCCGATGAACTGAGCGAGGGCCAGAGGCACAGGGTGGCTTTAGCGCAGGTCATGATCAGGGAGCCGAGAATACTGATACTTGACGAGCCTTCGGGCACAATGGATCCTTTAACGAAGATAGAAGTTGCGAGAACCCTTAAAAGAGTCAGGGAAGAGTTCAGAACAACTATACTGATAATATCCCACGACATGCAGTTCACAAAGCTCACGTGCGACAGGGTTGCTCTGATGCTTCAGGGGAGACTCGAAGGCATTGGAACACCCGAAGAGATTATAAAGAGGCTCCAGGAACTGGAACTGAGAATAGCCTGCTCCGTTGAGGTCGCAGCCACGACGGAGGAAGAGGGGATGATAGAGAAAATTGATAAGGGAGGAAGTTGCGGCGCTTAAGCCCTTGAAAATCCCTTTTTTGCGGCGATTCTTATCGAATCCAGAAGGTCATTCTTGGGAATTATCGTAACAATTGGAACGCTCAGTATCTTTTCAAGCACGGGGCTAAGAATTGGGGCACAAACAATAGTCCTTGCGCCATCTCTTTCTGCCCTGACTGCAGAAACGATCGCTTCATCAAAGGAGTTGGCGGGATACTCCCTAACCTTGACCTTCTTACCCTCTATCTCTACCTCGTAGCTCGTAAGCTGATTGAGCGCAGATCTTGAGGCAATGACAGCAACGAATTCATCGGAGCTCTTTGAAAGTCGGACTATCGTTTCGGCGATCCTTCTAAGAGTACTCAAATTTGGCTCTCTTTCTCCTGAAAGAAGTTTGTAAATAGTGCTTTGCGGAATTCCTGCTTCCTTAGCGAACTCCTTAATGCTCATCCTCAACCTTTTCCTTACAATGTTTTCCAACTCCTCACCAAAATTCCCATTCAGGATGAGGGAGGAGATCATGCTGTTCACATCCACGCATACACTGAGGCAACAAGCTAATAAATTTTTGCCTTTTTAGGAACTAACAAACGAAGTAGACCCACCATTCCCTTCTTGGACTGATCTCAAAATTACCCAATTCAACCCTAAAGTCGCATCCCAGCTTGAATTTTCCTTTTTTGAGTTTCAGAGCCGTTTCAACTTCCTTGGGAGAATTTTCGACGAAGACGATTTTGTTTACAACGTCAAAGAATATTCTCCCACTATAAAAATCTATGACGGTGTTTCTAATTGCAGTATTCAATATTTCGCAACCCTCCCTCCAATATCCTCCTGCAAAAATTTTCCTTCCGTTTGTCTCCCCTATCTCTATCGGCATCCTTAATACATCTCTGTATATCTTAGGCGGATTTCTGTCCTCTATCATCACTGCATCCCCGGTTAAGACGTTATTTCTCTCAGAATTCGTAACCAAGAGTTCTCCGTAATCCCTCCTCGTTCTTGTAATCGGCAACATATCCTCCCTTATAACAGGAATACTGAGTGGCATCACGAACATGTCATCAGAGATGCAGAAGCTACACGCAACTGGCCCTGCCTCGCTTAAAACATACAGATTGCATTTTTTCTTCACAAAGCTATTTATCAGCCTCCATCTGTTCTCCGTCAATGAAGAGAAGCTGAAAATGAAGGTTGCACTTCTGAGTTTTTCCCATAAAAGTCTGTGAATTTCCTTAACAGCCCTCTCAAACGGCTTTCTTAATATCCTCCTGAAATCTTCGCTGATTTCCCTCTCATCGAGGAATTTCAAATCCTCCTTTATACCCCTCGAAAGAAGGTTTATGTCAGCCCATCGCGAAATGGTTGAAGCAGGGGCGGAAACGACTTCTACTTTGTCCATCCCCAGTATTTCTGAGAGTACGTCCAGCCTCCTCGAATTTGGATAAGTCGAAATCAGATAGTCCGCATCGAACATGGAAACCACAAGTCTCTGAGAAAATTCCGATGAGAGAAGAACAACGTTTCCATTCTCATCTATTCCGTCTTCTCTGTTCTTCCTTTCCTGAACAAAAATTACAACTTTACCTCTCCTTTCAAGACCTGCAGAGTTGAATATGGCGTACATGCCTGGCATCCAATTATTAGTCAACATTTCCTCGCTCAGCAAGTAATACTTGGGCTTTCCTGACGTGCCCGAGGTGTGCAGTATTATGCTGTTTCTGAAATTTTCTGGAGAAATTGAGAAGCTTCTCGGTTCCGTTATGGAATTTTCAATCTCCTCGAAACTTTTTCCAGTATTTCTTTCCGCATAATCTTCAAATTCCTCAGCGGTAAATTCTAACCATTTTCTCCAGTCCGGTTTTCTGAACTCCTTCTTTCCAAGCTTATCCAATTTTTCTTGCACAGCTTTGTCAAAGTCCCTCATCTAATGGGTCATTACAATCTTAGCCGGTATTAGACTTTTCTCACTCCGGACAAATATTGGGGAGAACCGCTCCCCTTTTGAAGGAACCATTGTTATAGGCAGGCGCTCATTAATCCAAATGTCTAAAAATATTGGTAATAATAGGAAAATCAAAATTTAAAATTTTCCCATTTAGGGTATCTGTAAGGCAAAAATGGAAAAAGTTATAACGTTTACCTCAAACTGTTCCTTTGGGTGAGAGTATGAGAAGGCGAACCTACTTGCTGCTCGCGGTTTCTGCGTTGCTGGCAGCGTTTGCCTTCTGCGTTTCGCAGGAGAAGCCATCAGAACCGCAGCTAAAGGAAATAAAGGTTAGTTACCAGCCAAGCTGGCACCACACGGCACTTTTCGTGATAATAGAGAAGGGATGGGATGAGAAGGTTCTCGGAGCGAAAATTTCTGCAACCCCGTTCCCATCGGGGCCACCGCAGATGGAGGCTTTCGCTGCTAAAGAACACCAGATAGCTTATGTTGGCGCAGCTCCGCCGCTTTCTTTGCTTTCAAAGGGTTTTGATGCAAAGATAGTTGCTGTTGCAAACACTGAGGGTTCTTCATTGGTTGCGGCTCCCGGCGTTGAATACACGGGTCCCAAGTCTCTTGAGGGTAAGAAGGTGATGACGTTCCCGCCTGGCTCAATACAGCACACAGTTCTGATGAATTGGCTTAAGGATAGCGGAGTCGATATCTCAAAAGTTGAAATTAAATCTGGAGGACCTGAAGAGATCAGGGAAGCCTTAAGGGCTAAGGCTATCGACTTCGGCTTCCTTCCCGATCCGGGTCCATACGTTGCCGAGCTCGAAGGCTACGGCAAGATCGTTCTGAGCTCCCCAGAGATCTTTCCGAACCATCCGTGCTGCGTGGTCTTAATGCGTGGAGATTTCATGAAGGAACATAGGGAACTCGCAGTGAAATTCCTTGCACTGCACATAATTGCGAGTGAGTACGCAAAGGATCCAAGGAACAAGGAAGAAATAAAGGCAATCCTTATAAAGTGGCTGAAAGTAGGGGAAAACGTTGCAAACATGTTCCCGGGGAGTACGAATCTTCAAACGGATCCGAGAAGTGAAAAGTGGTTAAAAGGGCTTGACATGCTCTGCGAGGCACAATACCAGCTCAAGATCACGAAAGATGCTTCAGGAAATCCTGTAAGGATTGGTCCCTCTGAAGTAGTGGATTACGGCCTCTACGAGGATGCACTGAAATTGGTGTCCAAGATAAAAGAGGAGCTGGGTCTGAAATGAGGATCGAAAGAGTAAAGGATTTTTTTATTTTCTTTGCCTCAATCGGGATTTTTTTAGCCATATGGGAAGCATACTACTGGATACTGATTAAAAATCCCTTCGTACTGGCTCCGCCCTCAAAGGTTCTGATAACCTTTGTTCAGCTGGTCATAGGAGATCCAAAATTCGCTGAAACGGGCTTTTCCATGCCCTTAGACATGCTTTATAGCCTTTACCATTACCTTTATGGCTTTTCGTTTGCAATACTCATCGGTTTTTCTTTCGGACTCATTGCTGGGTGGTCAAAGAAGGTTGAGGAGTTCCTTTATCCGATCATAGAGCTCATCCGCCCGATTCCACCAATCGCATGGATCCCAATAGCAATCCTCATGCTGAAGTTAACTCACACGGCAGCTGCATTCATTATATTCATAGGAGCGGTATTCCCGATCCTACTTAACACGATGTACGGCGTCTCTTCGGTGGAAAAGAAATACGTGGAGGCCGCGATGACGCTGGGTGCGACGAGGACGTCAACCATACTGAGGAAGGTAATAATTCCCGCTTCTATGCCCGCATTCTTCAACGGCCTGAGAGTTGGCTCGGGCGTTGCTTGGATGTGCGTGGTTGCTGCAGAACTTTTTGGAGTATCTCAATATGGTCTGGGATACAAGATACAGCTAGCAAGGCTTTATCACTCTCCGGACGTGGTTATCTCTTACATGCTTGCCATAGGTATTATTGGACTTGTGCTTGACAGACTTTACAGGGCAACAGAAGCCCGTTTGTTGACATGGCGGAGGGGGTTCGTGGTTGACTGAAATTCTACAGATCAAAAACGTTCGGAAGTGGTTCGACGGCGGTGAAAGAAAGCTTCTGGTAATCGATGGTGTCAGCCTCAACGTTATGGAGGGGGAGTTCGTAAGCATCCTCGGGCCCAGTGGTTGCGGAAAAACGACTCTGCTCAGAATAATTGCAGGATTAGAAAGGCAAGACGAGGGAGAAGTTCTTCTCAGAGGAAAGCCCATAAAGGGGCCTGGACAGGACAGGGCAATGGTTTTCCAGGACTACGCACTTTTCCCTTGGAGGAACGTTCTGGGAAACATCCTCTTTGGACTTGAAATTCGAAACATTCCGAAAAAAGAGGCTTTGGAAAAAGCTAAGAGGTTCATAAAGCTTGTGGGACTTGAGGGCTTCGAGAAATCCTATCCCCATGAGCTTTCAGGTGGTATGAGACAGAGGGTTGCGCTTGCAAGGGCTCTTGTCTGCGAACCGGAGATACTGCTGATGGATGAACCCCTTAGTGCTCTCGATGCACAGACGAGAAACGTTATGCAGGCAGAGCTGGTTCGTATATGGAACGAGACGAAGACCACGATCATATACGTGACCCACAACATAGAAGAAGCGGTCTACATGGCGGACAGAATTGCAGTGCTATCCAAAAGACCTGCAAAGCTTCTCGAACTCGTTGAAGTCAACATGGACAGGCCGCGAGACAGGTTCTCAAAGGAGTTCATAGACCTGAGGGCAAAGATATTCAGGCTGATGCAGGGCTGATCAGAAGTCTTTTATCGCAGATCTTCAACTTTTCCACATGCGTCCTCTTAAAGACTGCAGGGCTCTCGTAGTCGACATGACCCACGGAGGGAAAGTTATCTGCGAAGAGCTGCTCAGAAGGAGCTGCGAAGTTCACGCTTTTGACAATCACAAGACACTGAAGAAAGAAGAAGTTGACTCTTTGACCAAAAAAGGAGTAAGAGTATATTCTGACGAAAAAGGTCTGAAGGTCGAGGAATACGACGTTATCATAGTCCAGCATGCGGATCCGAGGATGAATCTTTTCAGTTCCGCTTTGGAGCTTGGAATTCCGATAATAAGCCATGCGAGGGCTGTTGGAATTATAGTTTCGGAAATGAAGGGATCCTTAAAGATCGTTGAGATAACCGGGACAAATGGAAAGACGACGACCGCAAACATGGTCTCCAAGATCCTTTGCGACTCCGGTGGAGCTGTTCTGATCCACGACAGCCTGAGTACAAGGGTTTTAAAGGATTCCAAAGAATTTTTGCTTGCAGAAGGGTTGAGCATAACGCCTGCCAACGTGCTAAGGGCTTTCAGGCTTTCAGAAAATTACGACCTCGACTACGCAGTATTCGAGATCTCCTTAGGGGGGACAGGAGCGGGAGATGTAGGAGCCGCTACGGGAATCTACGAAAACTACAGAGCTTCCTTCTTCAGAAACGCGTTTAACAGCAAGCTCCAGATGGCGATAAACATGAAAAACGGAATCTTAGTGCTGAACGGAGACAACATCGCAAGAAAGTTCGCTCACGCGTTTTTCGGTAAATCCAACGTCTATGGAATCGAAAGGGGGAAGGAGGTCAGGGTTAAAAGAGCTGGGGAAAAAGTCGAAGGTATTGTGGAGGGGCTTTCTACGATTTCCGGAAGAGAGATAAATTGCCCTTTCGCCTTCAAGCTCCATCAGAATCTTTTCGGAAGGTTTCAGGTTCTGAATGCTCTCGGGGCTCTTAGCATTGCGGCTTCACTGGATCTGGAGGTCGAAGAGGCTTGCAGGTCCATAGAGGGCTTTAGAGGGGTCAAAGGAAGGGCTCTGGCGGAAAAAGCTGAAAGAGGAATCTTTGTCGACTGCTCAAACCGCGGTGTTAACACAACCGCTATGTTGAGTGTGATAGACGAGGCCCTTCTCATAAAAGGCAGTAAGGTCGACGGAATCGTAGCAGTTTTTTCCGGCTCGGACAGAGCCACCTGTGAAATTATTGATACGCAAAGACTTAGCGAGGAACTGAAAAAGAGAAAAATAGACCTCATAGTTCTCTCCGGGGCACTCGGAAGAAGACTTGCAGAACTTGGAGTCCGAGGAGAGTTCGTCGAAAATTTAAGTAAAAATGAGGTAGAAAAGCTCTCAGCAAGGTTTAATAATCCTTTAATCCTACTCTTCAGCAATGAAGCTTAAAAGTCTGCCTTACGCAGTCCATCCGAGACCAAATCCGATAGCTGCGGCACTTTACACGCTGAGGGACATCAACTGCAGGCACATCGTTCTGCACGGACCTCCTGGGTGCAACTTCAGAGCCCTGAGACTACTCGAGAGGGATAGGGTAAAGATCTTCACGACCTCGATGAGCGACTTCGACGTTGTTCTCGGAGGCAAACAGAAGCTTTTAGAGGTACTCGACGCCGTTTACAGCGACTTCGCGCCGGAGATAATCGGAGTCGTCGGAACCTGCTGCACGACCATTATAGGCGAAGATCTGGAAGCAGAGGTTTCGGAGGCGAAGCTTCCTGCAAAGGTCGTCTGCGCGAACGTTTCAGGATGCGGGGACAACACGGAAGGGGCGATAAGGATTCTGGAATCTGCCTTCAAATGCGGCATAATTGACAGCGCAGAGCTTGAAAGGCAGGTCAGAATCCTCAGGATGGCAAGCAAAGTTGAAAGAGAGCGCGGAGTTGCGATTCCAGGCTACATAGCCCCGAGTGAGGGTGATAACTGCGGGGAAGTGGCGAAAGAAATCGTTAAGAGGTTGAAAGAAGGTTTGCTCGTCATTCTGAATGCAAAGAAGGAGACCGCATACCTCTACGCAGACATAATACTCGCAATAAATTCTGCAAAAAAAAGGCTTGGCGGTGATTTTGCCGTTATTGCCAACCTCGAAGATTCTAAGGGACTGCCAAAGGTCAGGGAAGACGCCAGGAATATTGTAATGGAGCTAAAGGAAAACGGTATCGAAATCGATAGATTTAGCGGCTCTCTTGACGAGTATGCTTACTCTGCGGAAATTGCACTCGAGCTTTCTGAGGAATTCGGTTACTCTTCGGCAGTCATTCTCGGGATTCCACAGGCTTTAAATCCGAAAAAATTCGATTATTCCGTTGGAGTCTCGTCGGGAGAAAGAACGATGACGAGACTGAGAGAGCTCGGCTACAAAAGGGCCATCAACGAAGAGGGAGCGCACGTCAGCGTCCTTGGTAAAAGAAGAATTGTGAGGTCACATTTAGGTAATGCGATAAGAGAAGTATGCGAATCCCGAGGATAGTCATCTCCGCATCCAACAGCGGAAGCGGAAAGACGATGCTCACCTGCGGGATAGCGAGGGCACTGAGAAATCGGGGCTACAGAGTTCAGACATTCAAGGTTGGACCTGACTTCATAGACCCCAAATACCTCACAATTGCATCAGGCCGTAAGGCAGTGAATTTGGATTCTTGGCTGATGAGCGAGGAGGAAATTCTGAGAGACTTCGAGAGCTACTGCGAAGGTGCAGATCTGGCAATAGTGGAGGGTGTCAGGAGCCTCTACGACTCTTCAGATCCACTGAGCCTGAAGGGGAGCACCTTTTCCATTGCTAAAATCATCAAGGCGCCTATACTGCTCGTCGTTGATATTCGGGGACTGAACATGGGCACAGCTGCGATCGTGAGGGGATTTGCTGATCTCTTTAATGCGGACATCAGAGGGGTAATCCTGAACTCCTCAAGAGGAGAAATGCACGAGCTGAAAGCAAAAAGGGCAGTGGAAGAGCTTGCAGGGATCAGAGTTATGGGTTCGATCCCGAGGAGAAAAGAGCTCGAGATCGGCATGAGACACCTCGGGCTCATCACGGTTGAGGAAATCGAGAGGGAGGTTGAGGAGAAGATAAAGAAGTGGGCTGAAGCTGTCGAGGAGAGAATAGACCTCGATGAGCTCTTGAGAATTGCTGAACAGGCGGAAGAAATCCCTGAGGTTAGGAGAGAGAGTATAAGAAAGGATTTCGATGTCAAAATTGCCCTTGCACTGGACAAGTCCTTTAACTTCTACTACACTCAAAACCTCGACCTCCTAAAAGCTCTTGGAGCGAATTTTTCATTTTTCAGCCCCTTAGAGCCAAATTTTCCCGATGAAGTTGACGGAATTCTGATTGGAGGTGGATATCCCGAGATATATGCAAGCGAATTCGACAAGACTTCAATGAATTCTCTAAGGAAAAAGATCGAGGATGATTGTCCCACATACGCTGAGTGCGGTGGGCTAATGTTTCTCTGCGAGAAGCTCGTTACAAGCAGAGGGAGGTTCAAGGGGGCAGGAGTCATCTCCGCTGAAACGATTTTTGACCTTTCAAGAAGGTTCCTTGGATACACAAAAGCCAGAGTTGTTGAAGACAACGTCATTTCAGCAAGAGGCGATACTATTTTGGGGCACGAATTCCACTACTCCTACCTTGAAGCGGACTGTGACGTTAAGTATGCATACGAACTGGAGAGAGGATTTGGAATTGACGGAATTCACGACGGAATTCTCGTCAACGAATGCTTAGCGAGCTACATGCACAGCTTCTTGAATGAGAAAAACGCGAGGAGATTTCTTGAAAAGTGCAAAGAATACAAAAGAATTTAAACCAGGCCCAAGACGCTCTCCCTTCTGAAATCAAAAAAGGTCTTTTTATCGCCCTTATATCTCAAATCGAAGACCATAGAGGAATTAACCTCTCCAACCACTTCGGCTTTAAGTCCATGAGCCTCGAAGACTTTCTTGACTTCTTCAGGCTGGTCTGAAGTAACGCAAAAGCCACATGCGGGGTAGCTCTTTAACCACTGTACCAAATCCACGTTTTCGGGCTTTGGAATCTTTTCAAGTTCTACCGTTGCTCCCTTTTTGCTCACCTCAAGCATCATTGCAATCGTTCCTATTATTCCCGCATTGCTCAAATCCTTGCCCGCACTCACGAGTCTGTTTTCAGCAAGAACAACCATTGACTCGAACTGCCTTCTCAAAACTTCAGCAGGCTTGTCTGTCGAGTCGAAGTTGAAGATCAGCTTTCTATGCGGTTTGCCTAAAGTGTCAGCAGCAACAATGATGCTGTCTCCATTCCTTGCGGTATTGGACTTTATCAGGCAGCCTTTTTTGGCAAAGCCAATCATTGCCACCTCCACGGAATTGAAGGGTGCATCGGGATGCACATGGCCCTTCAGGATCTTGACTCCATACTTTTGAGCCGCATCCAGCATACCTCTCTTGATGCTCTCCAGCGCAGTTGTGTCCCTGACCGAGATCACGTTGACCGCGTATTTTGCCCTTGCCCCCATGGCGTAAACATCGTGGACGTTCACGAGTATCGAGATAAACCCTCCCCAGTAAAGATCCTCTTCCAGAACCCTGTGCCAGATTCCATCCACCGTGAAAACGACCTCGTGATCATCAAGGGTGAAGTATCCAGCATCTTCCCCGAAAAATTCATCGACGAGCTCTGCAAGCTTTCCAGCAAATTTTTTCCTTACTAGTCCTGGCCAGCTCCGCAGTTCGGCGATGGTCTTTTCGAGATCTAAATCGGCCATCGGCCTTAATTCAGGTTTAGCTTAAAAAGGTTTTTGAAACCCCCTTTGTGTTAACAATCAAATTTAATTTAAAACTGAAATAAAAATTTTAATCATCCGAATTTTACATTAAAGTCTTATTAAAGCCAAGAAAAATAAGTAAAGTATTTAAACTCCCGCGCATTGGCTGAGATGCAGAAAGCGTTGTGAAATCGGAAAAAAGGGGGTGGATTTATGAAATATAAGGACAAAATAGACCTATATGACGACAAGGGGAAGTTGCTCGAGTCGGAAGTGCCGCTCGAAGCGATCAGCCCACTGTTTAACCCAGCGATAGAGAGCATTATAAAGACAGTGCAGAGATCCGTCGCTGTGAACTTGCAGGGAATACAGAAGGCCTTAGAGACTGGAGCAGTTGGCGGAGAGAAGTGCATAATTCCAGGAAAGTCCTTAAAGCTTGACATCGTTGGCAATGCTGGAGCCATTGCGGACAAGATCAAGGGCATCATACAGGTAAAGAAGGACGATGACACAGAAGTCCAGATCCTTGACGAGGGCAGAAGCCTTCTCGTGAAGGTTCCGACGATCAGGGTTCAGAAGGCCGTAGAGTACACGGCTCCGATTACAGCAACGGCAGCTGCTGTAACTGAGGCGATTATCGAGCTCTTCAAGGTAGACATGTTCGATGCACCGATGGTTAAGGCAGCCGTATGGGGAAGGTATCCGCAGAGCGTTGATTTGATGGGTGCGAACGTTCAGTCACTCCTGTCCGTGCCTCAGCAGAATGAAGGCCTTGGATATGCGCTGAGAAACGTGCCTGTGTCATACGTATCCACGATCACTAAGAAGAACGCGATGAACGCTGCATCTCTAGCTTCGATCTTTGAACAGACTGCGATGATCGAAATGGGCGACGCAGTAGGATCCTTTGAGAGACTTCACCTGCTCGGCCTTGCATTCCAGGGATTGAATGCCAACAACCTCGTGTACGAGCTCGTAAAGGAGAACGGAAAGAGCGGGTCTGTTGGTACTGTGGTTGCAAGCCTTGTAGAGAGAGCTGTTGAAGATAAGGTTATCAAACCAAATGGAAAGGGCAGCTCAGGGTTCGTAACATACACGACCGACGATATCGCGCTTTGGAACGCCTATGCTGCAGCTGGATTCCTTGCAGCCACAATGGTGAACTGCGGTGCTCAGAGGGCGATGCAGAGCATTTCTGGTGTTACGATCTACTACAACGACTTGCTCGAAAGGCAAACCGGACTGCCTTCGGTTGACTTCGGCAGAGCCCTTGGTCTTGGTGTTGAGTTCTCGTTCTTCAGCCACTCGATCTACGGTGGTGGAAGCCCAGTAGTGTTCCACGGAAACCACATCGTTACGAGACACAGCAAGGGATTCGTTGCACCGGCAATTGCTGCAGCGATTGCCTTGGATGCTGGAACGGTTTACTACAGCCCGGACAGGATAGCGGGAATTATCGGCCGCGTGTTCAGCACGATTCCTGTGCTCAGGGAGCCAATAGTCCACGTTGCAAAGGGTGCTGCGGAGGTTAAGAAGACGGTGTAACTATCATGCAACCCTCTCCCGAGGATATAGAGATCTTCCCGAACCGAATCTTGGGGGCCAAGACAGCTGAAAGGTTGCTTGATAGAATCTCGGAAATAGAGGGTGTAGAAGGGTTTATAGTCCAAGGACCGAGAGTGAAGAGCGACGCTCGGGAGAAAATAGTCTTTAAAGGCAAGGAAATGGAGCTATCGGTGGCAGTAAGCAGGATAATTCTGAGATCGAATAATGCGGACAGAGTTGTTGAGAGGCTTCATGATATCTGCAAAGAGTTACTTCCCTTCGGCTACTCAATAAGGATCGGGAAGTTCACCAGGGATTATCCCACTCTCCATGACTACAAGGTCGCATACATAATGCAGTTAAGAGAACCCGATGAAGGGGACGAAGAATGAAGATAGGCAGGGAAACGCAGTTCGTTGACTGCAGAGAGGCGATGGGTATAGGCCTTGGTGGAGGCTTAGCCCAGAGGGGTACAGTTTCCTTGGGCTACTGCGGACCCAAGAAGTCCGATGTCATCGTGATCTCGATGTCCCCTTCGACAAGACACGTGACAAAGCCTGTTTGCGAAATTACTGCTGGACTCAGGAGGGAGGGAATAAATCCCAGCGTACTCGTTCTCGACGCTGGTTCGAGTGCCCCTCCAGGGGCTTCTGCAGCGAAAGGAGGCTACGGTTCCCATTTTGGGCTCAAATTCGAGGAAATAGACAGAATCTCAAAGCACAAGCTCTGTATTATCCATCTCGGAAATGTAAAGCACCATGTTGTTGGAAAGGCGAAGGCAATCCTTAGATACGTGCCGATAAAAGCCGTGGTCGTTTGCCAGTGCCCGGTTACATTCGAGGACTTTGCAAAGGCAGGGGTTAAGACAAGGGTTGTGAGCCCCGAAAAACCCGAAACCTTGGGAGAGGTTGTTGAGATAGTTACAGACGTCGTGAGGGGGCAAAATTGCCCGCCGAAAAAAATAGACGAGATATGTATGAAGGTTAAGTCGCATTTGGGGGTGAATGTATGAGCGAAATAAAAGTTAAGGGTGGAAAGTACAAGCCCGCATATCCGGGGCAGAGCATAGTTGCGGAGAACAGGAGAAAATATCTGGATCCCGGATACGAGCTGAAGAAGCTGAGATCGATCTCTGACGAAGACGTTGTAAGGCTTTTGGGACACAGGGTCCCCGGAGAGGCTTACAAGTCCGTGCATCCACCGCTTGAAGAGCTCGGTGAGCCAGCTTGCCCGATCAGGGAGCTTGTTGAACCGACGCCCGGTGCAAAGGCAGGAGACAGAATCAGGTACATCCAGTTCACGGATTCAGTCTACTTCGCTCCGCTTGCTCCATACGTGAGAAGCTGGATGGCGTTCTGGAGATACAGGGGAGTTGATCCTGGAACGCTCTCGGGAAGAGCTCCTCTTGAAATGAGAGAGCGCGATCTCGAGCTTGTGGCAAAGGAGCTGCTCGAAACCGAGGTCTTTGATCCTGCAAGGGTTGGCGTCAGGGGCGCTACAGTTCACGGACACTCGCTGAGACTTGACGAGAACGGACTGATGTTCGATGCCCTGAGAAGGTACACATTCGACAAGGCTACTGGAGAGGTCGTTTACGTCAAGGACCAGGTTGGTGTGCCTCTCGACACTCCGGTGAGAGTCGGAAAGCCACTGCCAGAAGAAGAACTGAAGAAGATGACCACGATCTACAGGGTGGACGGTGTTTCAACAAGGGATGATCCAGAACTGCTCAACTGGGTAAAGAGAATCCACCTGCTGAGAACTCTCGCGGGATTCAGGCCTGAAAAAGCTGAAAAGTTATGAGGTGGTTTGAATGGCAGCTGAAAAGAAGTTGTTTATTGATGCTCTGAAGAAGAAGTTCAAGGAAGAGCCGACTGAAAAGCAGACGAGATTCTACATCTACGACGGCTGGAAGCAGTCTGCAAGAAAGAGGGAGTTCGTTGAATGGGCCCAGAAGCTCGCAAAGGAGAGGGGAATCCCAGGCTATAACCCCGAGATGCACCTCGGCGGAATTCCGGTCGGTCAGAGAGTCTTGATGCCATACAAGATTTCTGGAACAGACGTTTACGTCGAGGGCGACGATCTGCACTATATAAACAACGCCGCAATGCAGCAGATGTGGGATGACATCAGAAGGACCGTAATCGTTGGCCTTGATGCTCCTCACGCGCTGCTTGAAAAGAGATTGGGTAAGGAAGTCACTCCCGAAACGATCAACCAGTATCTTGAAGTTGTGAACCACGCTCTGCCTGGAGGAGCGGTCGTTCAGGAGCACATGGTCGAAATACACCCAGCGCTGGTTGCAGACTCTTACGTAAAGGTTTTCACGGGCAACGACGAGCTTGCCGACCAGATCGACAAGAGGTTCCTTATAGACATAAACAAGCAGTTCCCGCCTGAACAGGCTGAGGCGTTGAAGAAGGCGATCGGCAAATCGCTCTATCAGGTAACAAGGGTTCCAATAATCGTCGGAAGGGCTGCTGATGGTGGTACAATTTCGAGATGGTCTGCGATGCAGATCAGCATGGCGATGATAGCTTCATACAAGCTGATGGCAGGAGAGGCAGCAATTGCTGAGTTTGCGTATGCCGCAAAGCACGCAGAAGTTATCCAGATGGCCACGCTAACTCCATGGAGAAGGGCAAGAGGACCAAATGAGCCAGGAGGACTTGCATTCGGTTACTTGGCAGACATTGTCCAGACCAACAGGAAGTATCCTGACGACCCGGTTAAGGTCGCCCTTGAAACGCTCGCCGCTGGAAGCGTGATCTATGACCAGCTCTGGTTCGGAATATACATGTCTGGTGGCGTTGGATTCACCCAGTACGCAACCGCAGTCTACACGGACGACATACTTGACGACTTCTGCTACTACATTGCAGACTACGTGAAGAAGAAGTACGGCGGATTCGCAAAGGCTCCAAGAACAATGGACACGGTTCTCGATGTGGCAACAGAAGCGACGCTGTACGGCCTGGAGCAATATGAGCGCTTCCCAGCACTTATGGAGACTCACTTCGGCGGTTCACAGAGGGCATCAGTTCTCGCAGCAGCTTCTGGTGTTGGAACGGCAATCGCAACTGGAGATGCCCAGGCCGGAGTTAACGCCTGGTATCTGTCGATGATCCTCCACAAGGAGCACATGGGCAGGCTCGGATTCTACGGTTACGACCAGCAGGATCAGCTCGGTATGACGAACAGCTTCTCCTACAGAAGCGACGAAGGCTTGCCGCTGGAGCTGAGAGGAGTTAACTACCCGAACTACGCAATGAACGTCGGACACAGCGGAGAATATGCAGGTATCGTCGCTGGAGCTCATGCCGCCTGCAGACATGCCTGGTGCGTAAACCCAATAGTAAAGGTTGCATTTGCAGATCCATCGCTCAAATTTGACTGGACAGAGCCAAGAAAGATGTTCGCGAAGGGAGCTCTGAGAGAATTCTTCCCGGACGGCGAGAGAGACGCAGTCATCCCGCCGCACTAAATTTTTTATACTTTTTTAAAACTCAATTCGTGCAAAAAAGGGATTTGCTGGAAACGCTTAAGAAGGATGCTTCGAAGATTACTCATCTCGATTTTGCTTTAGCAAAGAGATATCTGGCTGAGGAGTTCAAATTCGTTCCAGAGAACCTGAAAAGGGCTTGGATCGAGGAGATCATGGGCTACTTTGCGGAAAACCTTTTCGAGTTGATGCGCAAGAGCGATGAAGATGGTGAGATAGAAGAAGAAAAATTCAGAGAACTGATGGAAAGGCTTAAAAAAGAGTCAGAGAACGAATACGAAAAGGCTTTTTTGAAAATCTCGAGAGTTGTAGTGCCGTATCTGATCTTCATTGCCAGAAAACCCATTCATTCGCCCAGAATAAAATTCCCTGGCGGTCAGGGGATCAGGCAAGTGGGGGAAAAATACTTCTGCCCGGCAAAGGAAAAACAGCTAAATCCCTACTCCTTCTGCGAGTTCTGTGTCTGTGAAAAGCTCGAGGAATAAAATTTTCCGAAGATCTCGATCAGCTCCTCATCTTCTAGGCCCTCAACCTTTCTGGAGGGTTTACTCTTGAGGATTCTCTGCGCTATGCTGGAAAAGATGCCCGATTCATAATCTGTCCCCGAAAGCTGAAAAACAGTCTTTCCTGAAATTTCGCATTCCTTAAGCCTTTTAAGATACGGGATCTCTCCAACCAATTCGGTACCAACCGCTTCTGCAAATTCTCTTACAACCTTGCGCTCCAGCTCGAGGTCGAACTTGGAGTTGAGAATCAAACCCCCAACCTTAGCTCCAGCATTCCTTGCGCCGTTGCAGATGTTGTTTGCAGCGTAAATTGAGAGGTATTCCCCAGAGGTAACGATGTATACCTCGCTATCTCTCTTCATCGGAACCACAAAGCCTCCGCATACAACATCGCCGGGAACGTCGTAAAGGACTATTTCTGTGTCCCGCAAAACCCCGAGACGGTCTATTACTTCGAAGGCCAAAAGAAGCCCGCGCCCCGCACATCCTACACCTGGCTCAGGTCCGCCGATTTCCGTGCAAAGAACGTTCGCATAGCCCCTGAAAAAGCATTCCTGAGGATTCTCGCTGTTCTTTAAAGCCCGCAGCAGAGGTTTTATCCTTCTGTTACCGGTTAGCAGCAGAGTGGTATCTCTTTTCGGATCACAGCCTATCAGCGCAACCTTGTGCCCATTAAGTCCCCAAAAAGCAGCCAGATGGCTTGAAACTGTCGATTTCCCTATTCCACCCTTTCCGTAGATCGCTATGTTTCTCTGCACATCCTCGCTTGCCAGAGGAATTTTTAAGCTTATCGAAGCTCAAAAAAGCATTAAAAATTAAAAATTGTAAAAATGACAAAGCTTTTAACTTACCGTGAACCTTTTTTTCATGGCAGTTATTGTTGAGGGTGTCAGAACTCCTGTTGGGAGATTTGGCGGAATTTTAAAGGACTTCCAAGCCTACGAACTGGGTTCAGTAGTTATCAGGGGTCTGTTAAAAAAGCTCGGCATAAAGCCAGTCCCTACAAGGGAGTCGCTAAGGTTCTATCCAAGCAAGCTTCCGAAGGGCAAAATAGAGCTTGAAAAGGCATTCGACTACGATGGAGTTGAAATTCCAATCGACGAAGTCGTATTCGGAAATGTTCTGCAGGCCGCACAGGGACAGAATCCAGCAAGACAGGCTCTAATCTACGCTGGAATTCCTAAAGAAGTCCCGGCTTTTACTGTGAACAAGGTCTGCGCCAGCGGCCTTAAGGCTGTAGCTCTTGCTGCGCAGAGCATCGATTCGGGAAATGCAAAGTTCGTAATAGCTGGGGGCATGGAAAGCATGAGCAACGCTCCGTACGCATTGAGGAAGGCAAGATGGGGCTACAGAATGTCCGTAAACGCTTTTGACGAGATCCTGGACCTGATGGTTTTTGACGGCCTTTGGGAGAAGTTCTACGGCTATCACATGGGCTTTACAGCAGAGAACATTGCAGAGCTATACGGGATAACAAGAGAGGAGCAGGACAGAATCGCGTATGAAAGCCACATGAGGGCTGTAAGGGCAATAGATGAGGGAAAATTCAAGGAGGAAATAATACCAGTCGAAATAAAGCAGAAGAAGGAAATAATAAGGCATGAAATTGATGAACACCCGAGAAGGGACACGAGTCTTGAAAAACTCGCAGCCTTGCCGCCAGTTTTCAAGAAGAATGGTACTGTTACTGCCGGAAATGCAAGCGGCGTTAATGATGGAGCTTCTGCATTGCTTGTAGCGGACGAGAAGGCTGCAAAGGAGGTTGGGTTGACACCGAAGGCTAAAATCGTTGCATACGCCTCAGGAGCTTTAGATCCAGCCTACATGGGTCTCGGACCCATAGTTGCTGTGAGAAAAGTGCTTTCGAAGGCGAACATGAAGCTGAGCGAAATTGGGCTGATAGAGCTTAACGAGGCCTTTGCTGCACAAGCTTTAGCATGCATAAAAGAGCTCGGACTGGACTGGAACATCACGAACGTTAACGGAAGCGGAATATCGCTTGGTCATCCGATTGGAGCCACGGGAGCAAGAATTCTGACGACTTTGATACATGAAATGGAGCGCAGAGCGGTGGACTACGGACTCGCAACGCTATGCGTGGGCGGAGGGATGGGAATGGCAATGATAATCGAAAGGATTTAATCCTCACTTTTATTTAGTTCCTGAGGAGCTGAATAAACCGCAATTGCCCTACCCTCACTCAGAGCCTTGGCAACCTTTCTCCTTCCACTCTTAAGCAGTCTCCAGACTGTTCCTCTTGAAACGCCCATTCTTTCTCCAGCCTCCTCCTGAGAAAGGCCCTCAAGGTCTATCAGCCTTATAGCTTCGAGTTCCGCAGGATCGAGAATAACAGGCTCTGGATTCAGCATTGGGTTCGGGATAAAGCTCTGAATCAGTGGAGTCGAGCTAAGCATTACAGGTTTCGGGCACCTGCCACGCTTTCCGCATCTGTGCCTCTTCTGCCACACATCACAAATTTGTGCAAAAGCTTAAATATCTTGCCATATATTTGTGCATAAGCACAGAATATGGAGGTGATAACATGCCTGGAAGAAGATGGTGGAAGCCGGGAATTTGGCCGGGATTCGGACCTTTCAGCCATCTGCCGCCCTGGGAAAGACCTGGATGGCTGTTCGGAAGAGGCGCATGCTGGGCCTATTTGTGGTCTCATCGTTTACCTAGAGCTCTCCAGCTGAGATATCCAAGAATGGCAAGTTTGTCAAAAAACGAGGAAATTTCAGCACTGGAAGAATACAAAAAGGAGCTTGAGGATGAAAAGGCAAGCATCGAAGAGGAGCTGAGGGAAGTTGAAAAGAGGCTGGAAGAGCTGAAAAGAGGGAGATCTGAATGAGGATAGTGATTCCGGTAGAAGACACGAATGGAGCTGATGCAAAATTAAGCAGACATTTTGGCAGGGCAAATTTTTTTGCTGTAGTTGATTTGGATGGTGAGACTAAGATAAGCTTTGAAAGAAACGTTGAGCATGAAGAAATTGGCGGTCGTGGCAGGAGGGTATCGCAGAAAATTCTCGATCTAAAACCCGATGTCTTAATAGTTTATCAAATCGGAGCAGGAGCTCTGGCAAAGCTGAAAAATAAAGTAAAAATTTATAAGGCCGAAGGCGAATCGGTGAAAGAGGTCATTTCTGCATTCGTGATCGGAAAACTCCGGCCAATAACCGAGGCCGAGTGCGAGGTGGATTAATAGATGGAAGACAGAAAGAAGATAATCGAAGAGCAGGATAGGAAGATCAGGGAAAAGATGGCAAAAGTGAGGCACAAGATAGCTGTGATCAGCGGAAAGGGCGGAGTTGGGAAGAGCACAGTTACAGCGAACCTCGCAATGGCTTTCGCGCTAAAAGGATACGCAGTCGGAATTCTCGACGCTGACATTCATGGCCCCAGCATTCCGAAGATGCTCGGACTTAAAGGGAAAAGGCTTGGAGTTTCGAAGGATGGCGAGATAATCCCTGTTTTTGGGCCAATGAACATAAAAGTAGTTTCAATGGATTTCCTGCTTCAAAGCGATGAAGATCCAGTTGTCTGGCGCGGACCGCTGAAGATGTCTGCACTTCGCCAGCTGCTTGCTGAAGTGGACTGGGGCGAGCTTGACTACCTGCTCATCGATCTCCCTCCCGGCACTGGAGATGAGCCGCTGAGTATTGCCCAGCTTCTGCCTGAGATGGACGGTGTTTTGATAGTCACAATTCCCTCGGAGGTTTCGGAGAACGTTGTGAAGAAGTCCGTGAGGTTCGCAGAGCTGCTGAAGCTGAGGGTGCTGGGAATAGTCGAGAACATGAGCTACCTTGTCTGTCCCAGATGTGGAGAGAGGATAGAGGTTTTCAACTCCGGGGCGGGAAGAAAGATCGCCGATTCCTTTGGAGTGCCACTATTAGGCGAGATTCCGCTGGATCCGAAGATATCCAAGGAAGCGGACAGCGGGATGCCATTCGTCGTCGACTTCGAATCGCAGACTTCCAAGGCCTTCGGGGAGATAGTGAAAAAGATCGAGAGGGTTTTGAGCTCCTGATTTTTTGTGGGCACGCATTTTTGCAAAAAATTTATCTGAGACTCGTAGGATGACTCTTGGCGATGATGAAAGGGCCCCGCTGATTCGTGATGATGGTTTTGAGTTCTGAGCCTTCACTCTAAGAGGTAGGCATAAATCAAGGGGAGAGCTATCGTTGCATCGCAGTAAACGGTCACCGCCTTGGCATCGCTTTTAAGCTTGCACCAGCTCTTTGCCTCCTCGAGCGTTGCCCCGCTAAGTCCGCCGAACTGTGGAGAATCGGTTGTGATCTGAACTGCGTAATCAAAGCCCTCAGCAAGGAGCATCGCTTGCAATGTGAAGTTCTTTGGCACTCCTCCTCCAACTATTACTACACCTGTCTTTCTCTTTTGTGCACACAGCTCAAGGAGTGCCTTCGTGTCCTTTGAGTAATCGAGCAAAGCATTTTTTCCATAAAGCATTAAGTGAAGTCCCGCGATGGAGTCGTGGAGCGTCGGGCAAAATATCGGTATTTTCCTCTCATATGCCGTCCTAAGAAAGGAATTTTCCAGCCTTTTACCTATCTCCCAAACGAGCTCGCAGCTCGAGTAAATTCCTGAAAGCTCGCTGAATGTATCCATGAAAAATTTCTCAACACCTTCAAAGGCAGAGGTTTCGATGTAGACATCGTATATCCTGCTAACGCCGATCCTTGCGAGCTCCACGTCGTCTGCAGACTCAGAACCAATTCTGTGTGAGAAGCCGAGAGCTTCAGAAACTTCGTGAACGAGATTTGCTCCAGTTATTACGGTGCTCTGCGCGAAGCCGTTATCAAGAATGCCCTTAACTATTTCCCTCATTCCCGCGGGGATCATTGCTCCAGCAAGAGTGAGAAATATGAAGGCTTCCTCTTTCACCATTTCCTTCCAGATCCTTGCTGCAATTCCAAGTCTTCGAGCGTTAAAGGCTGTGAATGAAAATCCCTCGACGAGATCCGAAACCTTGACTCCCCTTTCGACCTTCAATGGCTCAATTTTCATGGGCAGAATGTCCGCCTGGAGATTTAAAAAGTTTCAAAAGACATAAATACCACCACCTTAGGGGAATTATGATGCTGGTTCTCGTGAGCCCGAAAAATCTGAGTGAGGCGTTGGAGGCGATAGAGGGGGGGGCGGACATAATAGACGTTAAAAATCCGGCTGAGGGCTCTCTTGGTGCCAATTTTCCCTGGGTAATAAGCGATGTGGCCAAGATGGCAAGGAGGTATGGTAAAGCCGTCAGTGCAACAACGGGGGACATGCCCTACAAGCCTGGAACTGCGAGCCTTGCAGCTCTTGGCGCGGCGGTTGCCGGAGCTGATTACGTGAAAGTTGGACTTTACGGAGTTAAAAACGACGAGGAGGCAGAGGAAGTCGTTGAAGGCGTAGTAAAAGCTGTAAAGGGCTACGATGAACGCAAGAAAGTTGTTATTGCTGGCTACGGGGATCACTACAGGATAAACGCAATCTCGCCCCTTAAGCTTCCAAGAATTGCCGCCGATTGCGGTGCAGACATTGTTATGGTTGACACAGCAATTAAGGATGGGAGCTCGATCTTCGATCACATGAGCCTCGAAGACTTGGAGAACTTCGTTTCTATGGCAAAGGATAGTGGTCTTCAGTGTGCTCTGGCCGGAAACATAGGCTGGGGGCACTTGGAAACCATTAAAATGCTTTCGCCCGACATAATTGGAGTGAGAACGATTGTCTGCGAGAAGGGGAGAGATTCTTCTATAAAAAAGGAGCTGGTAAAAAAGCTCAGGATGCTGGTTTAACGGGACAGCAAAGCTCTAAGATGTCTTTCTCAGCCTCTCTTGGGCCCTTGGCTATCAGAATGTCGCCAGCAAAGATTGCAGTGCTCGCAGTAGGCCTCGTTATCCATTCGTTCTTTCTCTTTATCGCTATGATGTGCATTCCTGTGTTACTCTCAACTCTTGTCTCCTTAAGCGTCTTGCTGTGGAGTGGTGAATCTTTTCCCACCGGAACCATCACCAGGATCTCACCTGTCCTTTTCATCGCTTCCTTGAAGATTTCTGGAAGCTCCATCTTGTTCAGGAGAATCTCCGCAATCTCTCTGGCACCGTCAGCGATCTGCTCGGAACAGTGAACTATTTCGATGATCGGAATCAGTATCGAAGGATCTTCGAATTTCTTGCTCGCGCTCAGGATCAGCTTCTCGACCTCGAACTTCATGTTGTCGAGAACGTTTTCGATGTAAACAACTTCGAGTGCAACCTCCTCATTTCCATAGATGAGCGAAGAGTATGCCAAGTCAACTGCAAGCTCAGAAAGGTTCTTCATCTCTATTAGCAGATCCACCGCCCTGTCGAGTTCTGGAATTTCTATTTCTCTCGCTATCATCTGCTCTCTCACTTCCTGCATCACGAATTCGTAGAGCCTTGGAATGCTGTTCGGATCCCCCCTGACGAACAGGATATCGCCTTGCATTATCCTCGTGTCTCTGTTCACATCGAAGATCCAGTTGAGATCCCTCTTTATCGCAATCACCCTCATTCCCGTAACCTTCTGGAACATCACTTCTCCGAGCGTCTTTCCAGCAACAGGTGAATTCTCCGGAACCGTGATCTTCACGATCGTTTCCTCCGAATGAGTCAGGATAAGGTTCACGACGTTTTTCGGAAGTTTGTAACCCTTTAGGACAAGTAAAGAGATATCTCCAGCGGCGCTGCTCATCTTGGAGCCTGCACTCGCGATCTGCAGAACTGAAACGATCTTTTCGGCGTCCCTTATGTGCCTCGCCGAGAGCATGGCCTTCATTCTTATTTCGTTCAGCAGCTCTAGGAATCTCGCTTCGAGTTCGAGCACCTCCTCCGCAACGTCTTCAACGTCGTATAAAACAGAGGAGTAGGCGAGATCTATTATCAGCTCGCTCGTATTTCTGATCTCCACAAGCAAATCCTTCACGGTTGCAGGCATCTCAATCTTAATTTCAAACCATACGATTTAAGCTTTTCTGCTTGGCACGTCAAAGGAGAAGATCGTGAACGACCCTACTCACCGTCTGCGAAAGACTTGAATCAGTGCCAGTATGCAGTTCTCGGCTCGATCTCGCCCACCAGGTTCTTCTTCACGAGCTCCTTAGCCTCTTCAAGGCTGTAGTTCCCCAAAAGGAACATGAGCTTTGTCAGGGCTACTTCTGGAAGCATATCCTCGCCTTCAATAACCCCTGCCTTGAGCAGGTCCCTTCCAGTGTCGTAAACGCGATCGCAGATTCTGCCGTGAAGGCACTGAGAGGTCATAACCACAACCGAATCCTCACAAATCCTCCTCAGAGTCTCTATCCAGTCCGTAGAGACGTGGCCGAGTCCCGTGCCCTCAACTACGAAGCCATGATAACCCTTCGAATGGAAATACTCGAGTATATCGCTTCCCAGCCCTGGGAAGAACTTTATCAGCACAACCTTCTCCTCAAGCCTGTCGGATAGCCTTAGCTCCCTCTCTCCCCTTCTGTAACGCCAGGAAAGCCACTCGACGTTCAGCGAGGGATAATCAATCCTCGCAACGGGTCTGGCGTTTATCGACTGAAAAGCATCCCTTCTCGAGGTGTGCATTTTCCTTACCTTCACACCTCTGTGAGCGAAGCAAAATTCGTCGCTCGTTGAACCGTGCATGCAGACAAGGACTTCACCTATGTCGCTCAAGCTCAGCTTGGCTGAGCAGAGCAGGTTCATAGCTGCATCGCTGCTTGGCCTGTCGCTACTCCTCTGAGCTCCGACGAAAACTACTGGCTTTGGAGTTGAGAGCATGAACGCCAAGGCTGAGGCTGAATAATGCATCGTGTCCGTGCCATGGGTGATGATCACACCATCGTATTCCTTCAAAGCGTCGTAAACCCTTCTCGCAAGCTCGATCCAGTTTCTAGGCTTCATGTTCTCGCTTAAGATGTTGTATAGAAGCTCTGCATCGACGTTGCAGATTTCGGCTATTTCCGGAACGTCAGAAACTATCTCCTCTGCTGTGAACTGGCTTGTTACCGCTCCAGTCCTGTAATCTACCCTGCTCGCAATAGTTCCACCCGTGGATATTATCTTCACGTTCGGCAGGTCTTCGCGCTTCGCGATCTGGGCCTTTTGAGCTGGAAGCCTGACATCTTCGAGCACTTCGATTAGCTCGTATTCCTTAAAACCTGCGTTGTAGCCGTTGTCGAGCTTTAAAACAAGGTTTCCTGTAAAGCTCGGCATCACAACTCCTTCGAAGATTTTTCCCTTTGCCCTAATCCTCACTCTTTTTCCAATCATCGAAATTACCTCCAATTTCCTTTATCTCGGCCTTCATAAGCTCGAGTCCTAAGTCAACTCTCATCTTTATCCTTTTCAACCTCAATTTCTGGCTTAAAACTCTTTTTTTCCTCTGAGACTTCATCCTCTCGACTTCGACTTTCGACGTTCCTCCCATCGTTCTTCTACCCTCAACGATGTTCTCAACGTTTAAAACCTCAGCAATTCTCTCATCAGAGAGCTCAATGTCGAATCCGAATTCCTTCGCAACCTCTTCGATATCCCCCGCATTTGGCTCATATCTGCCAGCCGAAGCGAGTCTTGCAATTATTCTGTGCGCATCTCTGAAGGGAATATTGAAGAGTCTCACGAGCAGATCTGCAAGCTCTGTTGCCGCCGTAAACCCCTCTCGCGCTTTCCGCTCCATGACCTCTTTTTTGAACTTAATTTCCGAGATCATTCCCGTAAATACCTCAACCGCCTCGATCGTTTCTTTCAATGCCTCATAAAGGATTGGATTCATTTCCTGAAAGTCCCTGTTGTAACTGAATGGGAGCGCCTTGTATATCGCCATTGCCGAGGTTAAGAGACCTATTATTTTCCCACACTTAGCCCTTAAAAGCTCTGCAATGTCTGGATTCTTCTTCTGCGGCATTATCGACGATGTCGAGGAATAAGCATCTGGAAGCACCAAAAGGCCGAGAGTTGCAAAGAGTATGATCTCCTCGCAGATCCTGCTGATGTTCAGTAAAACTGAAGCACAGACGTAAACGGAATCAATTAGGAAGTCTCTCGACGCCACCGCATCTTCGCTGTGCTCTTGGGGTCCGTAAAATCCGAGAATTCTTGCAGTGAAGTCTCTATCAAGCCTGTAACTTGTTCCCGCAAACGCTGAAGATCCCAGAGGGCACCTGTTTGTCCTTCTGAAGACCTCGATCACGCGTTCGAAATCTCTCTCAAAGAGTTCGAAGAAGGTCAGAAGGTGGTGAGAAAGCCTAGTGGGCTGTGCAAACTGGAAGTGCGTGAAACCCGGCATCAGAGCATCTTCTTCAGAAAGACTCAGAATCGTTTCCTCAAGTTTGATGATCTTATCGGCCAGTTTGAGCAGGTGGTCCCTTGCGAACAGCCTCAGACAAGTCGCAACTTCATCGTTTCTCGATCTTCCCGTATGAAGTCTCTTGCCCGCTGAAGTCCTTTTCGTTATTTCTGCCTCGATTGCCTCGTGGATGTCCTCGTAATCGCTCCATTCTTTGTATCCCTCATTTAAAATATCCCTGAGGGCTTCGAGTATCTGCAATGCCTCCTCTTTGGTCAAATAGCCTCCTCTGAGCAAGGCGAGCGTTTGAGCGACATCGACAAGGATGTCGTAGTAAAAGATGTTCTCGTCATGACTAATTGAGCTTGAAAACTTCAGGGCCTTTTCATTCATCTTCCCGCCAAGTCTGGCCTCCCTCAGCATTTAAACCCACCTCTCGCCATTCTTAAAAACTTCTTTTTTCCAAACTGGCAGTTCTGTCTTCATGAGCTCAACAGCGCTCATGAGTGGTGCCCAAATATCCTTTCTGTGCTCGCCCACAACTGCTATGTAAACTATGTCCTCTCCTGGCCTCACTTTGCCAACCTTATGGTATAGCTTCGCGTTCGCGATCCCTGGAAAGCTCTTAACCTTTCCCTCCACCTCCGCGATTTTTTGATAAAGAATTTCTTTAAAAGCCTCGTACTCAAGTCTTTCCACGACTCTGTCTCCTTCCAGCCTGCGAACGAAGCCGACAAATGCACCCACGGCACCACAGGTATCTGCGCCTTTCTTGGCTTTCTCGACAACTGTTCTCAGCGTTTCAAGCTCAGGAGCAGAATCGAGGCTTGAGGAGCCATCGAAAGCTGGAATCACGAATCCGAGCTTCTCCTCGATTTTTGCGATCTCTTCTCCCGCATCGATGACGGCGAATTCATATCCGAGATCTGCAAGGCTTTCAAGGATTTTTTCAAACAATTCTGACCTGCCATTTAGCTTCAAATCCTCCGATTCGACAAATAGATGGCCCAATATTCTAACAAAAGCAGTTCTTCCAAATTTTTTCACTTCCGCGTAGGCTTTATCGTCTCCAGCCAAGAGCTTCAAATCCCTCACCTCCGAGTGAGCAAAATACGGGCTGAACTAAATGACATTTGATCCTGATATCCCTTCCATCAATGATAATTTCCGCACAGCTCGCGAAGGACATTCTCGGTTCCGTAGGACTTCCAGGGCAAAGGATCGCTTTCCCCTTAACCTTCTCAAAGATGAATCTGTGGACATGGCCAAAAATTAAAAGATCTACCTCGAGCTCCATCGCCCTGTATATCAGATCATCAAAATTATTTATGTAGTTCCCCTTGTGGACGACTCCGATTCTAAGATTACCAGCATCGAACTCCGCCGTCTCAGGCAAAGATTCTACAAGCTCTGAATCGTCGCTATCTCCTCTAACTGCAACGAGTTCGAACTCGGAAAATTTTTTGTATGCTTCATAACTGTCAAAATCACCAGCATGAACAACGAGATCGGCCGATTCCATCAGGAAGAGCAATTTTTCTGGAATTTCGGGATTTCTTATGTGAGTGTCTGATGTCGCGATCAACCTCATCGCCCAACTTCGTTGCACAAAATAAAATTTTTATCTCTTCCAGAGGACTCGCATCGTGATCAGGCTAAGCCATATCACGAGCTATTTGATTTGCCCGAGGCTGGCCTACTACAGGTATCACTTTGGGGATGAGGTTTTTTCGGAGAAGCAGGCAGCTAAGGAGATCTACCTTAGCCTTAGAAGGGGTCTCGGAACTGATTGGGCAAGACAGAGGATTTCAGCCATTAACAGGAATTTCAGGGAGGACGTCTTCGAGAATGCATTAAAGAAGTTCGTTTTTAGCAAAAGCTTGGAGGAGTTGAAGGGTTTGGACTGGGATCTTGTGTTCACTTCTGAGAGCCTTGGCGTATCTCTGACCGTTGACGAGCTCGTGGAATTCAGAGGAGAGAAGTTTCCGCTTTTCGTCTCGCTCGTCGCTCCGAAGGAAGGGGTTTGGCTTTCCGATCAGATAAGGGCTGGAGTTGCAGCCCTGGTGACGAAGATGGATAGGAGTCTGATCTACTACGCATACTCGGGAGATATAAGAATTGCTGAGGCGAGCGTTGGAGTTCGAAGAAAGGCACTTAAATTGATCGAGAGGCTTAAAATGATTAAAAATGGATTTTTGCCGGAGAAAAACGAAACAAATTACTGCAAAGTCTGCAGCTTCGCGGAGGATTGCAGACAGACGCCGGAAACTTTTGCTTCAAAATTTCTATAATTTTTGTTTTTGAATTTTCCATCATAAGTATTATATACTCATTTAACAACCATAATAATGAGGGGAAGCATATGTTCGAAAATGTCATAGCCGATCTCCTCGGAGTTAGCGGGGTCAGGGGAGTGTATGTCGCGGACTCCGAGGGGATGCTGATCGAGTCGGAAAGTATAGGACTGGCGAACGAGGAAATGTGTGCAGCTCTTGTTGTGGAAATGTTCAACAAAGCCTCCGAAATCATGCAAAAGCTTCTGGCAGACGAACCCGAAGTTCTAACAGTCGAGGGAAAGAAGGAGAGGGTTATCGTTTCAAGAGCCGGTAACTTCATCATAGGCATCGTTGCGGACATTAAGGCGAACTACGGCTTGCTGAAGATCGAGCTCAGGAAGGCCGTGGAGAAGATTATGTTGATGGTGTAGCTATGATCCTCCCGAAAACTGCTCTCACAAAAATAGAGAAAGGGAAGCCCGGAAGGATACTCGAAAATCTGATGCTATCGAAATTCAGCGGATACATAAGGGTTGGATTTAAGATGGATGAACTCTGCTCTGCAGAGGTTCTACTGGAAAACGGAAAGATCCTTGCAGCGGAGATCCTTAGGATTAAAAGCAAGAAAAGCGTCTATGGAGACGAAGTTCTTTCAGAACTGGCTAATTTGGAGAACTCTGTTGTTGAGATCTACACGCTGAGTCCTGAGCAGATCAAAAAAGCTCTCGAATTGAACAAGAGCGCGAGGGTGAGCGAGGCAGGAGTGATGAGGCTCGAAAGGGATAAGATCATTGAAAGGTACGGGATCGAGAAGCCTGACGAAAAGGAGATCGAGCAGGTTATAACCGAAGCTGTGGGAAATTCCGAGCTGGCCGTAGAGCTCGAAAAGGAGAAAATAATGAAAAAGTACGGTATCAAAAAGCCGAGTGAGGAGGAGATAGACTATCTGATCTCGAATGCCTTGGGAGAAGAAGAAATCGAGGAGGTTGTGAGCGTTGATTTCGGACAGCTGAAGAGGGAGCTCGTGGACCTGCTCAATTCGAAGATCGGAAAGCCGTCGAAGAAGACTGTGGGCATAATAGAGTCATGCGGAAGCTATGAAGAGCTGATAAAGAAGGGGACGGAAATAGAGAAAGCGCTGAGAACTCTCGTGATGTTCATACCTAGAGAGAAGATCGAGGAAGTCATCTCGGAAATCGAGCAAAAAATTGGTAGAAAACTCACTTGAGCTTTTCTAGCTTTTTCTCTACTTCCAGTATGTAGTTCCTCAGCTCTTTGTTCATCTTCAGGACTTCAAGAACATCCTGATAATTGCTATTATTTATTTCCTCAATTCCCAAGGAGCTCATGGCCTTGTCCAAGAATATCCTCGCTATTGGGCCAACCTCCTTTTTCAGCTCATCCAAGAGGACTTGATACGTGATCATGTTCAAAATCCCCCCGTGAGTCAACCCTCCTAAACTTCTTAAAATTTTCATTTTAAAAACCTATCGCTTTCAAACATTGGCATTAAAAATAAAAAAAGGATTACTTTAAAGCCTCTTCGAGGCTCTGCATCGCCACCTTGAGGCTTCTCTTCAGCCTTTCAATACTGTTGGCAAGAATTCCTATTTCGTCGGCCCTTTCTCTAAATGGAACTTCCGTATCAACTTCTCCTGCGCTTATCTTGTCCGCAGTCCTGCTCAGCTCAACGATCGGATTTGCGATTCTCGTTATCGTGAAGTAAGCGATGATCAGTATGAATACAACTATGAATACAACTGCAATCGCAAAGGCGATACCGAGGTTTACGTATATCTGTTCTCCAGCCTTTTCAATGTTCTTTGTAACTTCTCCGGCAATGTTTTCCGCTGGATTTGCAGGATTCTTCGTCAAGTACTGGAAGTAGCCATCAATGTAAGCCCCCGTGCCCGCAATTAGGATGACGCTTGTATTAAGCGTTGGATCGTAAACCCTAAGGCTTAGAGAAACTGGGATGTTGCACCCGTATTTCTCAACCTCCTTCTTTGTGTCAGGCTCGATCCACTTGTAATAACTGCATGTAACCTGCGTAAAGCTACCCATCGAAGATAGCGTTAGATTGTAGAGCTCTGGCATGCTTTTGTCCCATCCCAAGTCGTTCTTTATGTCCTTACCCCACTGAGTCTTCGGAAGGGTCGGATAGACGACCGTTACAACCCTCCTTTCAGCGCCAGCCACACTGCCTCCTAAGATCCATGTATACTCCCCCATCCCCCATCTCTTTGCGGACAACTCCAAGAAATCTGGATCCGTCATCAGGTCCAAGGTAGTGAGATTGGGATTCTCTCTGAGCTTCTGACGAAGGTAAAGCTCTACCTTCTTTGCAAGGTCTTCGGTTTTCATTTTAACAGCTTCCTGTCCTGCCTTTTCAATGTAAACCTGGCTGACATTTATAACTCCTGTCCTTGCACTTTCACCGGACTGGGCAACTCCAACCAAGGTGAGCTGGGCCAGAACTAGCAGGGGCACGAAGCTTGCCAAAAGAACTATCAAACCGATCTTTGGTGTTAGCTTCATCTCTTAATCACCTCCACATAATCGTTCACCTTTGCTCCTATCTTCTCCCTAACCCAGGTAGGTAACACTATAAAACCAGATTTCGTGTAAGGGAGGACTCTAAGATTCACGCTGCCGTCTTTTTGAACGACAATGTAGTCACCTTCGGAAGCACCAAGGGTTTTCATGAGATCCTCGCCGAGGAAAACGACGTCGCTTCCGCTGAAGTCATACCTTTGTGTGAAGTTCAGGTCCACTCCGACTCTCGCCCTGACTCCGGATAATTTAGCTTCGGCTGTTTTGATATTCTCGACACTCTTGCTGAGCTCCTCCTTCTCCCTCTGAACTCTTTCGGCATCCAGCCTAGCTCTCTCCACAGTTTTCTCCCTAAGATACTTTCCGATCTCGATTAGCATCATTTCTGGTGGAAGATCCATCAGCTTCTGCAGAAGCTCATCGGGAACGATTTCACGATATATTTCCCTGATCTCGTAGTATCTGAGCTTCTTCTCCAGCTCCCTTATTTTTGCCTGTAGCTCCTCGATCTTTTTGTCCTTCTCCTCAATGAGTCTTCTCACATCTCCATCCATAGGTAACTCCTCCCCCTTACGACAATTACCATATGGATTAAAGATATAAATTTTCTCTCTGCTTTAGGCTGCGTCAAAAATTAAAAATTAAAATAATTACTCAATTTCAAAACCGATTAGCACAGTCCCCTTTCCGTCCCCCTCCCAGCCCATGAGCCTTTTCAGATAGAGGTCTGAGGGCGTAGAGGGGCTGCCTACAACTACTCCTTTCGCATGAGGGACGCTTCCAGTCCAGGGCAAATCTAAGGGAGGTATTAAGAGTGTAGCCTCCCCAATAGTTATTCCAAGATTTTTTATTTTTTCTACATATAGAACAAAAATATCACCGATTACCGTATTACCCTCATTCTTCAACCTTCTGAGCTCTTCCTCGTCCCTTACCTCCTCGCCTATCACTTCTCCCCTGTAAATAAATTTCACCGTGCCCCTCTTTGGCCACTCAAAATCGTCATTTGTAATTGCCGCAACTGTAAACGTTCTCCCAATTGCCTCCCTGACACCCTGATTTATTCCCGGCATTAGGCCCATCAGCGAGCTTTTCTCAGCCTTCTCCTCGATTCTCATCAATTCCCTCTTCTCCGATTCCGTTAACAATCTGACATCCTCAACCCCTTTCAGAGATCTCAAAAATTCGAGAATCTCCTGCATTTTCGTCTTCATCATCAAACCTCCATTTTCACCCTCGCCCTGCTGAAATCGAGGATCTTTTCAGTACAGGCCATGACGCATCTCCTGCAGGCAGTCCCCAGACAAAGGCTTGAGCTTATGGTAACCTTTTCTTCACCAACGGACAATATCGCATTCTCCGGACAGTTTTTAACGCATTTTTTGCACTCCTTGCATCCCTTCACATCTATCTCGACAAGCGTTCCTACGTCTGAGACGACCTCAAGTCCCAGTTTTCCCAGATCCGCTATGTCTCTCGGCACAACCTTTACGACGACAGGGGCGCCAGACTGAGCCGTTATTTTCTGCCTTATCCCGTATGCACTCAGAAACCTGTTGTAGTCCTCCAGCTTCATTCCCTCGGTCCAGTAGGCAAGTTCAAGTGTGTATGCATTCTGAAAGACCTCAGAAGTCGCAAACATCACATGCTGTGCCCTGAGCTCGTCAGCAAAGTTCTGCAGGGTATCCAAATACTCTGGAGACCTCACGATATCCGCAGCTAACGCGAGGGAGGTGTTTCCCACCTGGTATATCTTTTCAGCCGAGGGAGGAATCTCCCCCACAATTCTCGACTTGATCGGGTCAACGTAAAAACCTGAAGCACCAGCCATGTACATCGTTTTAATATCAGAAAAGCTTATCCCAGCTTCCTCTGCAAGCGTGAGAAAACCTGCTCTAAAAGCTCCGAGTGCCTTTCCTGCTTCCTCAATGTCTTTCTCGGTCAGATAAACACCGTCCTGGAAGTGGAGCCTTCCGTCTGAGGTCAGTATTCTCGGAGGCTTTATCAGGCCCTTCGCAAGACCTACCGCAATTCCTGCAATTACTCCTGTCCCCGTTATGCCCTTTGCCCTGCCATGCATTGGCCCCTTCTCCAGAACCCTGCCCTTTTCCACGTCTACAATGTCTCCCCGCTTTGCGTACATCTCTTCGCTCAGCACAAAGTTTCTCCAGCCCATGATCTCGAAAGAGATATCAGAAATAGCCCCCGGAGCAGCGAGCATACCTTTTTCAATGTGCTGCCCCTCTATTGCGGGTCCCGCTGCGCATGAACCTGTTAAGATCCTGTCTCCAACTTTCAAAGCGATTTCCGCATTTGTGCCGTAGTCCGCGACCATCGCAAGCTCTTCCTCAAGAAATCCGGACTTCACCATCATCGCAATTGCATCGGCTCCAAGTTCATGCTTTATGCAGGGCGGAACATAAAGGTCTACCTCTTCAGATAAATTCCTCAGCCCTACATCCCCTGTTTTAATAACTGCAGCATCTCTTTTTGGCGGTTTGACACCCCTGAGCTCTAAAGCTCTTTCCCCAGCATAGGCAAGATCCCGGATCTCTATTCCCTGAAATATCGAAAGCTGTGTTGGATTCCCGCTTACCGCCATCCTCTCAACTTCTTTCAGGTTAACTCTAAGCCTTCTCAGCAGCTTGTCCACAGCATCCACGACTATTCTGTGGGCAAGGTCCAATCCATATTCAATTGCAAAGGTGAGATGGTCCATCACGTTTATGCCTGGCAGAGGGTGATGTAGGGTTATTGCCGTGGAAATGACCTTCCCGCTGTCGACATCCATGGCCTGAGCCCTAAAGCCACTCGTACCTAAGTCGATTGCAACTCCGATTCCCATCAGTTATCACCTCCTCATGCTCTTTTTCGCCGTGCTCATGGCTTGCACACTCAAATTCGAACCCAAATTCTTCAGATTTTCTATTTAGCAGGTTTATAAATGTTTTTTCAAGCTGCTCTGGATTTAGAGTTTTGTCGATGAGCAAAACGTTTAGCTTTGCCTCTGCGACCCAGCCAGCCAAGCTTCCATCCAAGCTTACAGATTCATCTTTTCCAGTTAACCCAAGCTTCAAAACACCATTTTGCGACGAAAGGAGCATTTTATAATGCTGTATGTCTCCAGATAAATCCCTTAACTCCTCCATTAGCTCAACGATCAAATTTCTCAGCCCAACTGCCGCAACAGGCTTTTTTAATTTTATAAGAAAGCTACTTGAATACCATGATGCTCCGGCTTCGCGTGTGCTATCTCCAAGATCATCTCTTGCCTCAAATCCTACGTTGTGATCGAGTGATTTGAGAAGTTCGTCAAAGCCTTCACCCGTCTTCGCTGACGTGAAAACGATTTTTGCATTCGGACTTATCTGCCTGATCATCTCAACGAGAACGCCAAGCTCAGCCCTCGACTTGACCTCATCTACTTTATTCACGGCAACTACTTCCACCTCTCTTAGCTGCCTTTCGATGAACTCTCTTGCCTCCCCGTAAAGCTTCAAGAATCTTTTTGCGTCTGCAACACCGATTACCAGCGCATCCAGACCGAATTTCTTAACCACCTTCCGAATTGCCGAAGGAAAGGCTATTCCTGTGGGTTCTATCAACACATAGTCGGGACTGAAAGTTGAAATAACCTCAGATAAGGTCGATTCAAGATCTCTCCTCAGAGTGCAGCAGATGCAACCGTCAGTTATCTCGTAAGAGTTCATTCCGAGTTTTCTAAGGTAATCTCCATCTACTCCGACTTCTCCAATCTCATTGACAACTATAACACTCCTTTTTCCCAGCCTTTCGGCAAAATGCTTCCCAAGTCTTAAAATAAGGCTTGTCTTCCCGCTTCCCAGAAAACCGCTCAAAATCAGAACCCTGACCATTTAAACACCAGAATAAAAAAATTAGATTAATGGTGGCCATAGAAATATGCCTGCATAACCGCTCAGCGCCGGAATCGAGGATAGTATCAATCCGAAGACTGCTATCAGGGTAAAGATCAGGCAGAGAAGCTCAAGAACTCCAAGTAATTTTGCATTCTCCTTTCCCCAGGTCGAGGGGATTAGAGAAAGGAAGATCAGAACAAGCAGGAGCAATACCAGGAACAGAGTTGCGCTCACAGTGGCATAGGCGAACATCAGGGCAAGCGACCAAAACATGTAAACGACGGATACTGGCCCGATCGTTCTGCTGTCTCCACCCCAGTAAAAAAGCGTTCCGAGGGCCGTCCAGAACACGCCATAGCCACCAAAGGTGGCAGCATCGAGATAATCGCTGTGCATGGCAAAGTAAGCGCTCGAAATGAACATCGCAATTCCGGAAACCCAGAGATACCAGGGCGCCTGACCACGGTCAAGGTTCGAACCTTCCCTTGGTTTTAGGATCCCAAAGCTCATGAACACCAAGATTGTCAAGCCAACAGCTAAGCCCAAAAGGCCCATTGCGGCATAGATCACATAAGACATAAGCTACCCCGGATTAAAAATAAAATTAGGCTGGGGCAATTTCATGCCATTTTGCCCGCAGCTCCTCCCACGAAATGCCTTTCTTAGCAGCCTCAGCAAACTTTGGCGCCTGATGAGCCTTCTTTCCGATGACTCCGAGTTCGAACGTGTTTACGAAGTCCTCGTTAACAGCTCCACCACCGCAGATTAACGGAATCCTTATGCCCTTCTCAATGAGCTTCTTGGCAATTTTTGGAAAAGCAGTCATCGTTGTCGTCATCAAAGCGGTTCCAGTAACCATTACAGGCTTGTGCTTTTCGACTGCCTTTACAACTTCATCAACTGGGACATCTCTGCCAAGGTCTACGACTTCCCAGCCATCTGCGACCAGGAAGACCTTTGCGAGGTTCTTGCCCAGATCGTGTATGTCTCCTTCAGCAACGTGCATCACGACCTTGCCCTTCTTCTCAACCTTTCCTGCTCCGACCTTCTGCTCTATGTACTGCACCGCAGCGCTCATCGCGTCTGCTGAAAGCATTACCTGAGGCAGATAATAGATTCCGTCATCGTACAGCTTTGAAACCGCATGCATTCCTGGAGCTAAACCTTTGTCTACAATTTCCTTTGGTGAATACTTTTCCAGGGCCTTTTTTGTCTCTTCCAGGGCTGTCTTGGCGTCTCCCTTAAACACCGCATATGCTATCGTCTTCCATGGTTCCTCCTTCGGCAATATGTCCTTCACCAGCTCCTCTGGCTTTAATCCGAGTTTCTTCTCCTCCTCGAGCACGTTATATCTCACGAATATTTTGTCGAAGTCTATCACTTCCTCCTTTACAGAGGGCCTCATTCCTGCCAAAATCCCCTCAACCATGGCCCAACCAATCTCACGACCTTCCATCTAACCCACCTCCAATTTCACCTTTCATAAATCATCTTGGCGAGAGCCTCGCCTATTCCAAACCCAATTTCTTTTGCCATTTCAGGCGTTAAAGCTCCAGCAACTGCAATCTTTCTTCTCGGCTGGTTCCAAATCTCAGCGGCCTGAACCATTGCTACGACGTTTTGTATTGGCGTAATTGGCGGCAATCCGCAACCAGGAGCTAAAACATCCACTCCACTCTGCAAAGCCTTGAGAGCCTCAGCCTTTACAGCATCTGGTGTTCCAAACGGAAGTGTCTTGCTTGCAGAAACGTTGCCGATTAGGGCAACTTCATCTCCCACGATTCTCCTTGCCTTTGCAACATCCACAGCCTCCTCGATGCTCAGACCGTTGAATCCACATTCTGCCATGTCTGCTAAGATTTTGGTCACGTCTCCGCAGATGTGCAGAACCGTTATGGCACCGACACTCTCTGCAACTTCGGCGAGTTTTGGCTTTACAAGTGTCTTGAACATTGCGGGATCTATCAGATTTGGTGACGCCGTGGGATCTGCTATCGTGACGATGTCCGCCCCAGCTTTTACCATGTACTTTGCGTAAATGGTCACAGCTTCGGCGGTCACTTCCATAAGCGAGTTTACCTTTTCAGGATTTGTCAGACACCAGGATACGAGCTGCTCGGTTCCTGCCAAGTGACCTGCTAAGGTAAAGGGACCTTCCATACCAACTATGATCGGCAGGATGTCGCCAACCCTGCTTCTCAGGATCTTTATCGCGTCCCTTACAACTGGTATCCTTCCCCTTTCCAGAAAGTCGTCAGGAATCGTGACCCCTTCGGGATTCGCGAGATGTTCCTTGACGGATGGCGTCCTTTCCTGCGTCGCAAAATCTATCTTGCATCCGAGCGCCTCGGCAATCACGGTGAGACAGAATGGAACTCTCGCAGATTCAAGCTTTGCAAGCTCCCAAAGCGCTGACCCGAGCTTTGCCATCTTTTCCGCATTCCTGTGCGCTTCCGGGAAATAGGCATTAACGGCAGTCATTGAATCGACTATTCCAAGCTGGGTAACGCATGAAGCTGGCACCCTGTCAGGCACTCCGCCTGTCAATGCTGTGATTACTCTTTTCTTCGGGCTCATTGCTGTTCACCTCTAAAAAGTAGGGGTTAAACCCCTCACCATCCGTAATTCTTTGGATTGAAGTATGGCACGTTCTTGTACTCCTTCAGGCAGTCATCTATGAATTTATCTGCCTCATCTGGCAGTGCTTTGAGTGTCTCCATTGCCTTGTTGAGTGTATCGAGCTCCCAGCGGGAAAGCTTTATCTTCTTAGCCTCTGCAGCCTCTAGAATTATGTTTCCAGCCTCTATTGCAGCATACTTCGCCCTCAGATACGGATCCTTGCCATACTGCACTATGGCCTTACCAATTCTGTAGGCATTCGGATATGCCAAGATCAGACCCTGCGGATCTCTGTACATGTCGGAATACGTCAGCAGGTCTCTCAAGATCTTCTCCTGCTTTGCCTCCAATGCTGTATTCGAAAGCGCTGCAGCATTTCCAGTCACAGCAGTCCAGACTTCAGCCGTGCTTCCACCGAATTCCTGATGGTACTCTACGGACTCATTCGAGTAAACATCTCCTATGGCCCTGTTCAGGTTGCCCATCACGTCGATATGTGCGCATGCGCAAATGCTCGTGCACTCAATGCACACTGGAACCCCTGTAATTGCCTTAATTATCGGATTCTCATACCCGCAGTCCTTCAGTGGGCCTCTTGCACCTGCTTCGACTGCCACAAGGCTCCTCGCACCAGCTATAGCTCTTGCCAATGCAGCCATCGTGTGGGAAACTTCCCTATCCATCAGACCGCCAGCCAAGAACATCACTGTATTTGCGCCGCTGCAGTTCGTATCCCCCGCGGGAATCGTTCCGTACTTTGTCGCAATCTTCACGATCTGCGGCCACACCCATGCCATGTCCTCGCTACCGCAGACTCCGATACCGAACAGAATGCCCTTTATGTCTCCTCTTGCAACGGCGTAGTCAACAATTTCCTTTCCACCGAGAGTTTCAATCGCCAGATCTCCTACTCCTGCAGCCGCTGCCTGCTCGAAGGATTCGAACATTCTCTTTGTCAAATCGCTCTCCCTCAAACCTCCCTCAGCCTCAGCCTTTCTTATGTCTCCAATCGTGTGCCTTATCGTAACGCCGATGCCATATTCCTCATGGTATTTCTCTGCTAACTCCACCTGGGCGTGCGCAGTTTCATATGCATACTTCGGATTGTAGGTCTGCTGGAAAACGTGCTCCTGCTCTACCATTATGTATTTGAAACCAAGATTAAGGCAGAGTTTCAGAATTTCCTCCGTGAATTCCCTGTGGTGTTTCACGAAGGTCTCGAGATCTTTTTCGCTCCCAGGCTTTGGAGCCACTTTTATTTCAGGCACTACAAAGCCTGCCCCAATGGGAACACCAAAGCGCTCGTATACTGGGTACAAAGCCCTTCCAAAAACGATGTCGTCCGGGGTTTTATACGCCATGGACGTATACCTTCTTAAAGTCATTTTATCACACCCCCTTTTCTAAGCAATAGTACTTACTAATTTAGAATATAAGGTTTTCCATAAAAAATAATTGAATTTAGATCAGAAAAAGTTGATATTATATAAATTTACGGCCTTGGTAGCCTCACTTCAGCTTAGCCATCGAGATCTCGACGAGGGGTTTTTCATCATTTAAAATATTTATCTTCTTAGATTGCACTGCGTAGGCTATGCAAAGAGCCAAAGGATTGTAGCATGTCTTCTCGTCCGTGATTTGGGAGAGCTGGTAGATTTCATCACAGTCATCGAGATCTCTCATTCGCTTCTTTTCCAAGCCCTTCGTGAATTTTTTCACATCAGCGCAGGGAATTTCAACGCTGAGCTTTACGGTCTTTGCAGGTGTGCTTTCAGCTGTTATGTATGCCGTATACCCGCAAATTGGGATTTCAAGCTCCAATACTGTTTTACTCTCATCCTTTTTGAGATTAAATCTGGTCTTAGTAGCCAAAGCTACGGATTCAGCTATCAAACCAGCCTCGAACCAAATGGCATTCATAACTGCCGTGGGAATGGGACAGAAGGGTTTTACGCCAAAGCTTTTTGCTGTTGACCACATCTTGTAAAGGTTCAGACCGTAGATCTCATCCATGCCCCACTTCATCTCTTTAATTTTTTTAGCAAAAAGCTGTACGTACGGGCACTGAGAATTTATCTCGACCCTGTAAAAACCATTTTCTTTGAAGGCAGTAACCTCGCTCTCCATGAAGCTGCCGCAAAGCTGGTCAAAGATTTTTATTTGCGAAGCCATGAATTTTGTTTGCACAGAAATATTAAAAAGTTTTCGTCGAATTCGAAGTTTCCATCTTTCCCGTGCTCCTTGTTGCCTGATAGAAATCGTAATCAGATCACTGCTTTATTTCGTTCAGCACAATGGATTCGGAATAAAATCAGCTAAATTTTTTAATCCTCGGAATGTTCGAATTTCATGATTCCACCTTCCTACTCACCGCAGAAAGTTGAAGCCGAGGTCTTCAAATTCTGGAAAGAAAGTGCGATTTACGAGAAGGTTAAGGCCAGGGGTGGCAAAAAATTCTTCTTCGTCGATGGTCCGCCATACACGACTGGCAGAATCCATCTCGGCACTGCATGGAACAAGGTGATCAAGGATACAATCCTGCGATATCTCAGAATGAACGGCTTTTCTCCAACAGACACCCCGGGCTGGGACATGCACGGGCTTCCGATCGAGGTAAAGGTCGAGCAAGAACTTGGATTCAAAAACAAGAGGGATATAGAGAGATTCGGGGTCGAGAATTTCGTAAAAAAATGCATGGACTACGCTTTGAGAAACAAGGACATGATGACCGAGCAGTTCAAAGCCCTGGCTGTCTGGATGGACTGGGAAAGGCCCTACATGACTGTAAAGGCAGAATACATGAACTCTGCGTGGTTTGCAATTAAAAAGGCCCACGAAAAGGGTTTGCTCGAAAGGAAAAAGATGGTGGTAAACTGGTGTCCCCGTTGCGAGACCGCACTCGCGGATGCTGAAGTGGAGTATTCCGAGAGAGAGGATCCATCGATCTACGTTAAATTCAGGCTCAGAAACGGCGAATACGTTCTCGTGTGGACTACAACGCCCTGGACAATTCCAGCAAACATGGCTGTGGCTGTAAATCCAAGGCTGAAATATGCAAGGGTTAAGGCTTACAGGAATGGCGCTGCAGAGGTATTAATCCTTGCAGAAAGCCTGATAGACGTTCTTGCAAAGGGATACGAAAGGTGGGAAGTTCTTGAGACTTTCCCTGGCGAGAAGCTTGAAGGTCTCGAATACGAGCATCCTTTAGCTGAAGAAATTCCCGTTCAGAGAAATTTCAACCACAAAATTGTACTTGCTGACTTCGTTTCTGCAGAGAACACCGGCTGCGTTCACATTGCCCCAGCTCACGGCGTGGAGGACTTCGAACTTGGTCTAAAATACGGAATCGAGGTTTTCAACCCGGTTGACGATAGAGGCGTCTTCACAGAATTGGCTGGAAAGTATGCAAATCTGAGTATAAGAGAGGCAAATGAGGTCATAATAGAGGACCTGTTGAGGAAGGAACTGCTGATTGCGGAAGAGAAGATCTTCCACCGCTACGGCCACTGCTGGAGGTGCAAAACGCCTATAATTTTCAGGGCCACGGAGCAGTGGTTTATCCGCATCACGGATCTGAAGGAAAAAATGCTCGAAGAGATAGAGAAGGTCTTATGGATTCCAGAGTGGGCGGGAAGCGCCCGATTCAGGGACTGGATAAGCAACGCCAAGGATTGGTGCATAAGCAGACAGCGATATTGGGGTATTCCGCTTCCGATATGGATCTGCGAGAAGTGCGGTAAAATAAGGGTTGTTGGGAGCATAAGCGAAGTTCCATGGCAATCCGATCTCGATCTGCACAGGCCAAGAATAGATGCTGTGAAGTTCAAATGCGACTGCGGTGGAGAAATGAGCAGGGTGAAAGACGTTTTCGATGTATGGTTCGATAGCGGTGTCGCGAGCTGGGGTAGCATAGGATACCCGCTGAGAACTGAGAAATTCGATTTGTGGCCAGCAGACTTCATAACAGAGGGACACGACCAGACGAGGGGCTGGTTCTACTCCCAGCTTGGTGCCTCGCTGATATGCTTTGATAGAGCCCCTTACAAAACTGTGCTGATGCATGGCTTTACCTTGGACGAGCAGGGAAGGAAGATGAGCAAGAGTCTTGGAAACGTTGTTGAGCCTGAAGAAGTGATCGGCCAGATTGGAGTGGACTGCTTCAGACTCTATGTTCTGAGCTCGGCAGTCTGGGAAGACCTGAAGTTCAGCTGGGAGGAAGCCAGAAATGTTCTCAGAAACATAAACATTCTCTGGAATACGATAAGGTTCGCTTACACCTACATGAGCATAGACAGATTCAGGGCAGGAAAAGATGCCGAGCTTAGCTTAGAGGACCGCTGGATCCTCTCAAGGCTCGAGAGGTTTAACGAGGAAGTCGTTTCAGCAATGGAGAAGTACCAGCTTCACAGAGTCGTTAAAGCCTTTTTTGAGTTCGTAATCGAAGATTTCAGCCGCTGGTATATCCCGCTGATCAGGGCAAGGGTATGGGAGGAGGCGGAATCGAAAAGAAAGCTTTCCGCATACGAAACGATGTTTCGAGTTATAGACAAGACGATCCGAATCATTGCCCCATTCGCTCCAGTTATCGCAGAATGGTTCTACCAGAACTTCATTAAGAGCTTTAGAGACGGAAAGGAAAGCATCTTCCTGGAAGACTATCCGAGAGCCGATAGAAGTCTTATCGACTCCGAACTTGAGGAGAAGATGAATTTGGCGAGAGCGATTGTAGAGGCCAGTAACAGCGCACGAAGCAAGGCGAGAATTAAGCTGAGATGGCCCCTGAAGGAGCTGATAGTAGAGACGAACATCAAAGGACTCGAAGGCATCGCCGAGATAATAGCGAAGCAGAGCAATGTTAAAGAGGTAAAATTCACGGAAAAGTTCCCGAAAGAACTGATAATAAAGCCCGACTTTAAGAAAATAGGGCCAATATTGAAGGGTAAGGCTAAGGAATTTGCCGAATACGTTTCGAAGCTGAAGGAGTTGCCAGATGAAATAGAGTTCGAGGGAGCTAAGATCCCGAAGGATTTTCTCATCATTGAGGAAAGGGTTCCGGAGGGCTACGAGGTGGCGGAATTTCCCAATGGAAGAGTCTACATCAATACGAAACTTGACGAGAACCTGCTCAGGGAGGCTTACGCAAGAGAGATCGTGCGCAGAATACAGCAGATGAGAAAGGAGATGAACCTGAACGTCGAAGAGTTCATAGTAAGCTTCGTTGAGATCGATCCAAAGCTTCTTGAGGGATGGACTGAGTACATAAAGAATGAAACTCGTTCGAAGGATTTGAAATTTGATGGGGCCGAGGGATACGTGAGGGAGTGGGAGATCGAGGAGCTGAAGGTGAGGATCGGGATAAAGAGATGGAGCTGAACGAATGGCTGAAGATCTACGAGCAAATAATTAAAGACCTTGGTTTCTCAAGAGAGAGAGACGAAGAGGCTGCAAAATTGATTGCGGTGATTGGAAAGGATAAGTTATTGAAATGCGATGTCCTGAACTGCATTAGAGGTAAGGAAGTCGCCGTAATCGGCGGCGCATACGGGGGGGAGGGGATAGAGGAGGAATTCGTCATAACCGCGGGAAAGGCTCTCGAGAGAGTGAGCTTCATCCCAAAGATACACGTCACAGATCTGGAGGAGGATGCAGAAAGATTAGTCGAACTTGAAAAAAACGGTTGCATCCTCGTTTTTCATGCACATGGAGATAACATGGACAGAATAAGGGAGGTCGTTCCAAGGGTGAGGAGATTCGTCGCAACAACTCAATGCGAACCCTTCGACAGGGTGTACAACTTCGGTGGCTTCACAGACGGAGACAGAGCAGCTATAATTGCAAAAAGGTTTGGGGCGAAAAAAATCGTTCTATACGGATTTTATTTCGAAAAAGGAGAGGGATTAAAGCTTAAAAAGCTAAAATGGGCCAAAAAGATCCTTGAAATTGAAGGAATTTTAGATGCACCCCGCCAAAGTTCAACTCAGGGGCTTCAATGAATCGGAAATTTCGAGAGCTCTTAAGAGGGCTGAGGAATTCAAAGCAGAATTTGTGAAAAACGAGCATGGAGTCGACTTTTTCTTCGAAGACGTTGAAAATGCAAGACTTTTCATTTCGAAGCTGCAAAGGGAGCTTCGCTTTGAGAAAAAGATGAGCACGGAAAACCTCGGATTCAGGAAAGGAAGGGCACGTTTCCTTTTTGTCTACTCCCTGAGAAAAATCTGAAAAGACTTTTATTACGTCGCCTGAAAATTTAATGGTGATCGAATTCATCCTCAAAGTCATAGCCATCAGCAGTTCAGGTGCACTGGCTCCCGGACCGCTTAGCGCAGCGACTGCTGCCCTCGGAACAAAGCATGGATGGAAAGGTGGCTTCATGGTTAGCAGCGGACATCTCGCCGTTGAGCTCCCCCTCGTTATAGTGATAGCATTCTTTATTTCAAGTTCTGGCCAGATTGAGGAAATCATGAGGCCTCTGGCATTGATTGGCGGTATTTTCCTCCTTCTATTCGGCTATCTGACGCTGAAGAGTGCTTCAGAAATAGGAGTGGTCTCAGTCAGAGAGCAGAGATTCTCCCCGTTCCTGACAGGAGTTGCACTAAGTGCATTCAATCCCTTTTTCATCGCATGGTGGGCGGGAGTTGGCAGTGCCCTCATCAGCGAGGCGCTGCTCATCTTCGGGACTCTGGGTATCGCAATTCTTTACGCTTCACACATCTGGATCGATTTCGCCTTTCTGAGCATTTTGGCATACTTTACTTCCTTTAAAGGCCTAACCGTCAGAGCATACAAATTTTTGCTGGTCTTCCTCGGGACTTTCGTTTTGTTTTTCGGTTTGGACTACCTATTTTTCTCATTGACTGGTCTTCACTTACCAGAACTCATGAAAAAGCTTTAATACAAAAAAACAAACTTATTCTGTGCTTGTGGCAGAAGTGTTCGGGGTGTTCATCGCGAAAGGAAAGTTCGCATCTTCGCCAGTTGTCGTGCTGAGAGCTGAGGACGGGAGAATCCTCCCGATATACATAGGGCTTGCCGAAGCCACTGCGATATACTCAGCGCTCAATCACTATCTCCCGCCAAGACCGATGACCCACGACCTTCTCGTTGACATAATCTCAAAGCTGAATGGAAGGGTTGAAAAGATCGTCATCGACGACCTCATAGACACAACATTTTACGCGAGAATCGTGGTGAAGCAAGATGAAAGAGAGATAGAGATCGACGCACGCCCGAGCGACAGCATCGCAATAGCTCTCAGAATTCCCTGTCCGATTTACGTTGATCCAAAGGTTCTCGATGAAGCTGGACTCGAAGAGCTTCCTGAGGGTTTTGTTGATTTTGGTCAAATCGCCTGATCCCCAGAATTCTCATTTTAAAAATGACCTCTCCCGCAATGTAGAATGTAAGCTCATTTTCGTTTTCGACGATTTTCTTCGGGAAGTATGGCTTCCTGTCGAATTTTTCCAGCAAATTTGCTGGCAAAGCGCCAAAGAAATTGTATCTTTCCCCAAAATACACGACCTCCCCTCGCCCGATCTCAGCCTTCTTTATATTGCTGATGGAAATCGAGAGCTCGAGCAATTTTTTACCGTTGCTGTAAAAACTTAGAAAGGCTGGGTTCCCCTTCAGCTCAGAGATCATCCACAATTCCCCGCTCTCAAACTCTCTAAAACTCATCTTTCCTCTCTGAACGTATCTCCAGTCCATGAACCTCGAAAGAGCTTTTGCAAAGCTTCTGGTCTTTCTGCTCGGTTTTCTCGAAGTTGTGAGGATCATAGCTCGCATTCAACATAATTTTTTCCATCGAAACCCCTGAGAACCCTTCCGGATTTCGAAGGGATCAGCACCTCCTCGCCCAGTTTTTCGAAATCCATGACTTCCCTGATGACCAAGTATCCCTCTTCGACTTTTACCGCAAGAAAGGCTTTTTCGTCCGTTTCCTTACATTTGAAGCCGTAGAAATTTGCAGGCATCAAGTTGTAGGCCTTTCCAACTTCGTAGCCCAGTTCCTTCCCGAAGAGAATTTCCTGAAGGGCTTTGCTGAAAAAACGCCAGTCCGCTTCAACTATAACCTGCCTTGGAAAGGCAGAGAAATACGTAACGACTTCCTCGACGTTCTCCTTCCTGTGGATCCAGAAGCAATCCTTACAGCTCCAGACGGGCTTTCCAGAGTGCGAGATCACGATCTCTCCGAATCTATAAAGCAGACATGGATAAAATATGCAGAAGCAAAGCGAGCAGTCTTGGCCATCAAAGTGGCAGGGATAATACCTGCATTCGTATGCAGGACCGGAAGGAGAATTCATTGCTGCGAACAAATCAACAAGCCCGCGTTCGTTCATTTGCTCACCCTCTTCCTTGAGATATTAATTCCTTTCTCTTTGGCAGAATTATTTCCCCGTCCTCTCCGCCCAAAACAAATCCCCTGCCAAGAAGATATTCTCTCACGGTTAAAGCTGAAATAACTGCATCGAGCTCATCGTGCGTCAGCGTAGGTACTTCCAAGACTTTTCCAACTTCTCTCGTTATTTCGAAAAGTCCATCTTTCGTCCTCTTTCTCGCCTCTGGAGCAATACCCATCAACACTCTTGTCGCATAAGGATACACCTCAAAGACCCTTATTCCGTTTCTTCTGAGTTCACATGCGATTTCCATTCCCTTGAGTGCGATTGGCTTGAAAAAAGGCGCTCCTGAAGGAAAGAGCTTAATTCCGAGCTTTAAAAGCTTCCTCTCGCATTCTCTGAGCATTCCAGTTTTTGGCAATGATAATGGAGCATCGATTCCAGCCGCAATAACTCCGACCAATTTTTCTATGTCATATTCGCCGATGTAAAGCAGTTCCTCCTCGATCACAGCAAGCTTGCAGCTCTTGAGCCCTACATCGATGCCGGCGACCCTCACACTTCTTAGGAAGTAGCTATGGATATTAACCTTTGAGCAATTACCCGTAAAGGTATTATGCTGTAAGATGAAAAGAGTACATGGGAACGAAGGTACTGATTGCTGATGACGATGAAAGTATAAGGGATGCGATCAAAACTGTTCTGCAAAAGGATGGTTTTGAAGTTCTTGAAGCTAAGAATGGATTGGAAGCAATTGAAATTGCAAAAAGGACAAATGTAAAGCTTATCCTGATGGATGTTGAGATGCCAGTTGTCAACGGAATCGAGGCAACTAAGAGATTACTACAAATAAACCCCGAGGCTATTGTAATCGGCATAACGGTATTCAAAGCGGAAAAAGGGAAAGAAATGTTTGATGCGGGAGCAAGAGAGGTGATAGGAAAGCCATTTTCACCAAGAGATTTACAAAGGACCATTAAAAAATTGCGTGAGTCATGATAGATCATGATCCAGGAAAAATATTTATACTATACTGATTTTTCGTAAAAGGACCATGGCAATGGCAAGGATAGTGTTGGTAATCTTGCTATTCCTAGCGGCCCTCTATCCTGCGAGCGCACTCGTGCCTAAACAGTGGACAGGGGGTGGAAACAATTTAGATTTAAGCGTTCTAAGGCCCGGAGATATAATCCTCTGCAGAGGTTGCGCATGATGGATGGAGGACATGCTCGGATTCGTGGTTGGCTACTGGCATCATGCGGCAATGTACATAGGCAACGGACAGATGATCGAGGCATGGAAAGATGGTGTAAGAATAGTTCCGGTGGATATGGTGAAGAAGGCGAGCGAAGTTGGCGTTTACAGGGTTAAAACCACTGATACTGTGAGAATAAATGCCATCAACTGGGCTAAGACAAAGGTTGGACTGCCCTACGATTATAAATGGCTCACCTACATTGGCGGAAAGGAAGTTGAGGGAAGCAGCTACTACTGCAGCGAGCTGATATGGGCCGCATATCTGAAGGCCGGTGGTCCAGATATTGACCAGAATCCTGGCTGCACTTTGAGATATGGCTGCAGCGTTGCTCCACAGGAGCTTGCTGACGATGCAGACACGTATCTCGTGGCTCAAGCAAAATGATTTTGCTTATTTTTTAACATTTCTCCTCAATGCCCTCGAAAAGGTTATATTTCCACCGCTTTTAAAAATTGATGAGGGGTCGTGGCGTAGCCAGGAAGCGCGGCGGGCTCCAGTGGTGTGATGAGTTGTGGGTCTGCTGAGGCGTGATGACCCATTGGAGCGCTGACCCGAAGAGACCCGCAAGTCGTGGGTTCAAATCCCACCGGCCCCATAAAAATTTTTAAAATTTTATCAAACTAATCCAAGATTTCTCCTCTTCTGCAGAACAGTTTTCTCTATCAGCTCGGCTGCCTTTACTGGATCATCCTCAACCAGAACCTTTCCTCCAGTAAGGGCTTCAACTTCTTCAGTCAAGAGCTTCACAGCGTCTTCGCTACCAGTTATGGGCGGAACTGGGGAAACATGAGTCGTTATTCCGTAGGTTATGGCAAAAACGGCATCGATTGTTGCCTTCTGTTCCATGTATTCTGGAGCTGTCGCCGCAATCGGCAGCTGCGGAACGTCAACGCCAAGGGATTCTGCGATCAGCCTTACCAAATAAGCAGCTCTTCCAACGTCGGTGCAGGTTCCAAAGCTTAGAACAGGAGGAATTCCAAGAGCTTTGCAGATCTTCTTCAGCCCTTCTCCAGCGATATCGATCGCTTCAAGGGAAGTCAAACCAGCCACCTGCAATGCAGCATTTCCGCAGCCCATTGAAATTATTAAGATATCCCTCTTTATCAGCTCCTTGACAATCGTGACAGTGTTGTAATCGTGGGGGCCATTTTTTAGCGTTGTGCAGCTCACAAGGGCGACTATTCCCTTTATATCCCCTCTCTTTATCGCATCTAATAAAGGCTCAAGATTTCCGCCCAGAGCCTTCAAAATGGCCTCTGGAGAGAAACCAACGATTATTTTCTGCATTCTTTCAATTTTAACAGCCCTACTTTTGTCCCTCTTTTTGAAATTTTCGATTGCAATCTCGATGAGCTTTTCAGCAATCTCCTTCGCCTTTTCCGGCTCGTAGTCCAAGCCCTCGTTTATTCCCCTAAACCGAACAAGCCTGCTCACGGGAATTATTCTGACACCGTAGCGCTGGTATTCTGGCAGAGAAGGCAGAGCGCAGTTCATGTCTGCTGCAAAGACATCTATGCAGCCCGTTGCCAAAGCAAATTCCTGAGATATCCAGTTTCCAGCTATTCCAGCAAAAACAGGACTGCTTATTCTCTGCAGAACTTCCTGACCAGTCTCTATTAATCCAACTATCCTCAAACCCTTTGCCCCAGCTTCTCTCGCCTTCTCTTGTATCTTTTCCTGCTCTGCAAGCTTTATCAGGGCTACAGCAACGAATGGCTCATGTCCATCGACTGCTATGTTAACAAACTCCGGATCGAGGATTCCAAGGTCTGCGTAGCTCTCATGGGGCATCGGAGTTCCGAAGAGTATGTCCTGAATTATCTCAAGTGAAAGCTGCGCTGCTAAACAAGTTGCTATGCTCATCTCCATGCTCTTCTTTGCCAAGGAAATGTAGTTGCTGTCCACATTGGTCATCGAGGAAGTTCCAACAGTTAGCAATTCCTGAAAAACGCCAGAAGGCATTATTCCAAGCTTTTCCCAGACCTCTTTTCTCTTTTGCGGTGCAAAAATTTCCACAAGCCTGCTTCTCTCAACAGAGCTTAGATCGGCTATTACAAAATCTGCAACCTTCTTTGCGAGCTCCTTCACATCGCTTTCATCTATTCCAAGCATTTTCGCAAACCATCTGAGCTTTTCGACATCTTTTATTTCATATGGTGTCTTTCCCATCGCCGTTGCCTTGAGCGTTTTAGCAGCATCGATTGCATGATAGGTATAAGCTTCGGTTCCGAGCATGTTCTTGTGCACGAAATTTCTTATCACCATTCCCGCAGCATCTATTCCGCATGCCCCGTATGGCTTATCCTTGCCAATTCTGCAGGGGCCCATGCTGCAAAGCTGGCAGCTAAGGCCAGCGCTGCAAAATGGACACCTTCCCTTTTCCTGAGCCCTGAATCTGTCCACAACATTCGTGATCCCTTCTGCCTTCACTTTCCGATACATCTCGTTAACGCTTTCATGGTAGCTAACCCTTTCAGCTTCCATGGTTTAATTTGATTCAGACTTTCATATATTTTTGCCCCCTAAGATCTTCGCAAAACTTTATCTTTAAGGGAGAACATTAGCTGTGCTTGAAGTGGGGATAAAAACCAGACTTCCGGAAAAATGCGCTCTTGGCAGTCTGAAAACAATTGCCAGCGACTGCATTTTAAAAATAGAGGGTTTTTCAAAGAAGAACGAGTCGATAAAAAGCCTGGTGAGGGTGAAAGCTGAAAGAGTTAGAGATCTGCTTTCAAATCTGCCTTTGCAGTGCGATGTTGCGATAACTTCGGAAAGAGATGCGAAGATTTTGCTGAAGGAGCACAGCTGCTTCGTTGCGCTTCCAATTCTAGAATCTGGATGCATAATAACTTCCGTGGAAGTAAAGGAGAATTCTGTTATCTGGCAGATCGTCTGCGATGATGAGGATTTCTTGGCTTTGATCGAAAAGCTCGAAGATGCGAAGGTTGAGTTTGAAATTGTTTACAAAGGCAGACCCGAAGGAAGGAGCGTGCTGACTTTCAGGGAAGAAGAAGTTCTGAGATTCGCATTTGAAAAGGGCTACTTTGACTTTCCAAGGAAAACAAGGCTTGAAGAGATCGCAGCTCACTTCGGAATTGCTGCATCAACGCTTTCAGAAATTATTCGAAGGGGACAGAAGAAGATTCTCGAGAAATACTTCAGGGAGATGGCTTCCTGAAGGAGAGAACGTAGTTAACGGCATCTTCAGGTTTTTCAAAGATCTTCATGCCCTTCAATACAACTGGAGGCCTTAAAGATGCCATGGGCTTTCCCTCCCTTAAGGCGATTGCAATCTCCGAGATTGTGCCGTACTCGCCGCCAACAGAGATCAGCGCATCCGAAGAGTGAACGATTATCATGTTCCTCGCATGACCCATGTCAGTTGCAATCCTTATGTCGATGAAGGGATTTGCTTCCTCGCATCTTCTCGGAAGAATTCCAACCGTTATTCCGCCCTTGCTTTTCGCTCCTTTCGCACTCGCCTCCATTACGCCGCCAAGGCCTCCATTGATAAGTATACATCCCTTTTCAGCCAAAAGCTGACCAACGCGAAAAGCAAGCTCATAGATCTCCTCATCGCATACGCCAGCTCCAATCACACCGATCTGCATGCAAAAAGTTTTTCGCTGCATAAAATCCCTTTGCGAATATTGATCAAAAAATTCTTAACTCGCATTGAAAAAAGCTTAAAATGGAACCGAAGGATTTCCGAATTCTTTTAGCAGAGAGGGGGATTCAGGAGCTTAAGAGAGTCTCCAATTCGCTGAGAATTCCAAAAAGGAGGGAGTTTGTCGCTAATTTGGGAGAGATCGAGGCAAAGCTCCAAGTTGTGAAGTACAGCTACATGCCAGCTGAAGAGGTTGCAAGGCTTGAAGAACTGCTAAAAATCTCAGAAATTGCGTCAAAGTTGAGGGGAGAGATCCAGCAAAACGATTTGAATGGAATTACCGCACAGTACTGGCTTGAATACATAGAGAAGCTCCCTGAACTGATGAAGATGGGCGAAATTCAGAAAGTTTACGAGGCCATAAGGTTCTTCTCAGGGGAAGTCATTTCCAGAAGAAGGGCTGGCAATCTATGGCTCTGCCTCGTTGACTGTGGCTTCAGGCTTGAAGTTGTCACGAATTCAGAAGCTTTGGCAAAGGGGAGCAGGGTTGTCAGCTATCTCCCTCCGAGGAAATTCGGAGACTTCATAAGCAGAGGGATGTTCGTCGATGCTTCGCTCGGCAAAAAAGGGGAGCTAAGCATTGATGAGATAAGGAAGATTTCAAAAAGCCTTGGAGAGGTTGAATCTCTGCTAATATCTCTGATCTCTCAAAGCTGAGCTGATCATTCTCTTCCATAGTCGTCTTCGATCCTTTCTATGTCGTCCTCCTCGAGGTATTCTCCGATCTGAGTCTCAATCACTTCGAGCTCCACCTTTCCCGGGTTTTCAAGTCTGTGAAAAATTCCAGCAGGAATGAAAGTGCTCTCACCCGGGCGAAGCAGAATTTCATTTCCATCGTAGTAAACCTTGGCTGTCCCCTTGACAACGACCCAGTGCTCGCTTCTATGGTAATGTCTTTGCAGGCTGAGCCTCTTACCGGGCTTGATCGTGATTCTCTTTATCTTGTATCTCTCTCCTTCCTCAAGCACCGTGTAAGAGCCCCAGGGACGGAATGCTGTTCTGTGGATCACAACTCTGCTGTCTTTCTTGGCTGAAAGGCTCCTGTATATATCTCTGACCTTTTCGGATTCGCCCATCTTCGAAACTAAAAGTGCGTCTTCCGTATCGACTATTATCAGGTTCTCGACTCCAATCGTTGCTATGAGCTTTTGCCCGATAATTAGGTTGTTCTTCGAGTTGAGTTGGACCGGTCTCTCTCCAATTGCCGCATTTCCAAAATCGTCTTTTGCCAGGATCTCGTAGATGGAGTCAAAGCTTCCAAGATCGCTCCATTTAGTGGACAGAGGGACAACAGCTACCTTATCAGACTTTTCAAGGATTCCGTAGTCAACGGAGATCTCGGGTATTTTTTCGTAGGCCTCCTCCAAACTCCTGGATCCCTCAAAGGCTTCGAATATCTCCGGAGCCAGTTTTCTGACTTCATCGGTAAAGATCCTGGAATTGAAGAGGAACATTCCACTGTTCCACAGGTATCCGCTTTCAACGAATTCCCTTGCTTTCTCCAAATCTGGCTTTTCCTTGAACTCGTCAACGATGAAGCCATCTCCAAGGCCCCTGCCAGGTTTTATGTATCCGTAACCCGTGTGGGGCTTCGTTGGCCTGATTCCGAATGTTACCAGGAAGTTCTCGGAAAGCCTCTCCGCAGCCTTGAATGCTTTCCTGTATTCTTCATTGACTTCGATGATGTGATCAGACGGGATTATCGCGAATTTTCCAGGATTTGCTCTCAAAACCCAATATATCGCTGGAAGCGTGCTTTTGGTCTGAGGTTCCAAATACACATTCTCCTCCGGTATCTCGACTTCCAAATCCTTCAAATCGTCGAGAATCCTGAATTTGTACTCCCTGTTCGCTACAATAAATACCTCCTCGGGCTTTGAAAAGATGAGGGCCCTCTGTATTGTCTTCTGAAATAAACTCATGCTGTCAAAGATTTTTATGAACTGCTTTGGCATAAGCTCCCTGCTCAATGGCCATAGCCTCGTTCCCTTGCCACCTGCGAGGATCAAAGTTTTCATAATCAAAATCTATTGGTTATTAATATTTTTCTTCAGCCTCTCAATTGCGCTCAAAGCTTTTCCAAAGATGCCGAAAAGTGTTTGAAGTTCGTAGTCTCTCAGTCTTGCTCTCCCAAGGACCCTGCGAAGGGTAACAAGTTCTCTCCTTTCTCTTTGCTTTGGAAAGCCTATGAGATCAAGCAATTCAGAGACTTTATCTATGAGAATTTCAAGCTCCTCGGCCTTCGCCAGATTTTCCACCCTTGGCACTTCCCTCCTGCTGAGGAAATAAAGAAGAACTGCTGCCGCATGGCTTACGTTCATCACTGGATATGCGTCGCTCGTGGGTATCTTAACCAGCAGATGGCATCTCTCTATCTCCTCATTCAAAAGACCAAAGTCTTCTCTTCCAAAAAGGATTGCAACATCGCCCTCAATATATTCCAGAAGTTCTTCAGGAGTCAACAGCGGCTTTCTAAAGAATCTGTAATCTCCTCCAGAAATCCCCGTTGTTCCTACGATCAGGTTGAACTGGGAAAGAAATTGAAAGAGGTCTTTAACGACAACGGCATTCTCAAGCACGTCTCTCGCATTAGCAGAAGTCTTAAAGCTCTCCTCCGTTACTTTGCAATTGTAGAGGTAGAGTTTTTCGAATCCGAAGTTCTTCACAAGCCTTGCTATGAAGCCAACGTTTTCAGGGATCTTGAGTTCAACGAGCACTACATGGATCATTCGCTTAGAACGTTTGCTAAATGGGGATCATGGCAGTAGGAGCATCTAACTCCCTTGCCGTGAGCATCATCGACCGTTGCTATGTTCCTCCCTGCTATGGTCTTGTGGCAGATCATGCATGCATCTCTCGTGTCTTCGACGAGTATGCTTTCCTTAGTCCTGAGCTTCGCATGCTCCACTCCAGCGCCATGGCATGCTGCGCATTCAACGGTTGAGTGTTTTCCAGAGGAGATCGCAATGAATGCGTCAAGATGGCACTGTCTGCAGACATCGCTTTGAACAAAAACGGGTTTATTGCTAATTTCCTTCTGCAACCAGCTTTCAATGCTGCTCCCCTTCACCGCAGGGGATACGGCAAAGGTGTAAGCCAAAACCACTCCGTATACTGCGACCGCAAAGAGAAGCACGAGCAGATATGGCCTCATAGCTCCACCTCAGCATCGAGGTTAACGTAAAATACCCTCGGAAGGGTCCCGGCTTCAGGTTTTAGAACTCTTACCCTGCTCCTTTTCAGAAGCTCATAGATCTCGCTTCCCTCTCTCAACTCCCCAAACTTCCTTGCACCTGTGGGACAAACCAGGACGCATGCAGGCTTTAAACCCCTCTTGATCCTGTGATAGCAGAAGGTGCACTTGTCAGTCACTTTCTCCTCAGGATGCACAAATGTCGCTCCGTATGGGCAGGCGGTAATGCAGTACTTGCAGCCTATGCAGGTTTCCTTGTCTACAAGGACCACTCCCTCCTTCGTGTGAAATCTTGCATAAACGGGGCACACGTTGATGCACGGAGCATTTGCACAGTGATTGCAAAGCTTTGGAACATAGAATCCACTTTCAGCCTTTGAATTCAGAAATGGATTATCCTTAGTGTTCATCACGACTTTCCTGCCGTCGAGGTAGCCCTCAATCCAGGTCCTCGAGATCGGGAGCTCCTCTGGCACGTGGTTCTCAATTTTGCAGGCTATCACGCACTTTCCGCACCCTATGCACCTCTCGACATCAATCACCATCGCATACTGTGGCGAATTTTTAGAGCTCGCAGGCGTAGAGAGAGCTGGAATAAAAGGAATTGCAAGCAGGGTCTTGATAAAATCTCTACGCAGCATGCTCCACCTCCACTGGCAGGAGTTTGTAAACTAAATAGTAAGCTAAGACGGCCATTGCAAGGGCTCCAGCAACGAACATCGCCTCAAACGGATGTATTTGCGTTGGTATCGAAACTCCCGAAATGTTCTTTCCATACTGCCCCGCAAAAACGAAGTCGAATCTGAAAACGAAGAGCCCGATGACCACAAGAAGGGCGGAAACAAATAAGGCCCTGATATTTTTGCCCGCAAAGACTATCAGAAGCAGCGGAATTATGAGCCCGAGGGTTAATTCGAAGATCCAGAAGTTGAGGGCGAAGCTTCCAAACAAAAGGTTATGCACAGCGTTAGCTGTAGCCAGATTCACGGCGGGATAGCCAAGGATTATGAACTTCCATGCGTTGAAAAGGATGGCGACGATCAGAGTGAATCCCAAAATATTTCTCAACGCAGGAAGAGCTATCAGTTTTTCTGCAGAACCCTTTAGCAAAGATGTTATGACTGCTGCTAAGATCAAAACCGCGGACCCGCCGATTATTGCGGTTATTATGAAGTAAATCGGTGTTGTTGCATCATGCCAGAGCGGGATGTAAGGCGCGCTGAAGAGAGCTCCAAGGTTGCTATACGCCAAGATCGCCGTAATTAGCGCAACGACGCCGAGGGGCATGGCAAAACTCATGTCGAGCTCCCTATTCGGTGTTACAAGGAACTTTCCGAGTTTACGCAGTTTATGAGACTCCACAAATTCGATTTTTAGCAGAAAGTCTCCCATGAACCTGAGGGAGAGGAGATTCCCTAAGAATCCCCTCAGGCCTCTCTGCCTTGATTGAGCTATCAGATCGGCTCTGAAGCAGAACCATCCCTCGATAACCAGAAAGACGACTTCAAGCACGTAGAACATGATCATCCAGTACATCACGCTCGTTGGATTTGCGTGTCCGAGCAGTGCGTATGTTCCCCTCTCAATTCTCTCAAGGTCCACAGCAATCGTGAGGAGTCCGACTGCGATTGAGAGAACCGCGATAACGATCGCATCCTTAACGATCACCTCAAGCTGCCTCACGTGCAGGATCTCAGCAGCCGAAGCTATTGCAGCAGTCCCTATGAGGACAAGAAAAACGTAAAGGGCTACAAGAGACCTCCAAGGAATTCCGAGAGCGCTCTCAAATGGTTCGACGGGAATCATCACCTGAAAATGCATCTGGTAAGCTCCAAAAACTCCCAAGGCTATCAAGGCGAGCATCGTTAAAATGAAAACGATCTCTGTTAGCCTCAATCTCTCACCTCTCCCCTTGCTCAAATCATAGCTTTTTAAGTTTTTCCCAATTGATCAGGGATCCCTCAACGAATTCTAAAACCGCTTAAAATCTTTAAGGCAGTAGTATGGCCCATAATTTCTGGCTTTTGAAGAAAGAAGATTTAAGGAAGAAGAAAATGCTTATAAGCCCTTATTCTCTAAGGAATCCGTAGGAGAAGTATGGATGAAACAAAATACACCTCTGAGGGCAATCATGCCAAAAACTGGGCTAAAATAATTATTGGTGACAGCAGAAAATTGCTGGAGGTTGAAAGCGAGAGTGTTGGACTTGTAATAACCTCTCCACCTTACTGGCACATAAAGGACTACGGGGTTCCCAATCAGATAGGCTATGGACAATCCCTGCACGAATATCTGAGAGATCTTTACAGAGTATGGAAAGAATGCTACAGAGTCTTGGAACCCGGAAGGAGGCTCTGTATAAACATCGGAGACCAGTTCGCAAGATCGGTTGTTTATGGAAGGTATAAGATAATTTCACTTCACGCTGAAATCATAGCCCAGTGCGAAAAAATTGGCTTCGACTACATGGGATCGATCATCTGGCAAAAGAAGACCACGATGAATACAACTGGCGGTGCCGTGGTGATGGGGTCCTACCCCTATCCTCCGAATGGAATGGTCGAGATCGATTACGAGTTCATCCTTATTTTTAAAAAGCCGGGAAAACTTAAAAGTGTAGAAAAGAAGATTAAGGAACTATCGAAGCTTACGAAGGAGGAATGGAAAGAATACTTCTCTGGCCACTGGAAATTTGGAGGTGAAAGACAGATCGGCCATGAGGCGATGTTTCCAGAAGAGCTCCCGAGGAGACTGATAAAAATGTACTCCTTCGTTGGGGATACCGTTCTCGATCCTTTTCTTGGTAGCGGAACTACTGTGAAGGCTGCACTCGACTTGGGGAGAAATGCAATAGGCTATGAGATAAACGAGGAGTTTTTGCCAGTAATAAGGGAAAAGCTGGGTATAAGTAGAAAGCTTGTGGATTATTTATATGACATTGAAATAATAAAAAGGGATGAAAAAATAGAGATCGAAGATGTGGACTACCATCCCTCAATAAAGGATGCGAGACCCGTTGCAGAGCCAAAGGCAATGTCTCAAAAAGCCGAACAATCGCACAAGGTAGTTGAAATATTGGATGGAGAAACGATAAAAATCGATAATGGGCTGTTAGTAAAATTTCTGGGCGTTAAAATCGTCGATGAGGAGAGGGCTCTCCAGTACCTGAAGAACTACCTTCTGAGAAAGAGAGTTTTGATCAGATTCGAGAGCGATGAAAGCCTCGAAAAAGGAGATGTGGTTTACGGATACGTCTACCTGCCGAATAGAATTTTTGTCAACGCATATCTGATAAAGTCTGGAATGGCGCGCGCAGATAGAGAGAAAGAATACAGGCTGAAGGAGAAATTCATAGAAATCGAAAGAGGTGTCAGTTTTGGCGAAGGAATGGATACTCAACATGGCGACCAACCGTTGGGGCCTGAATAAAAAGGAAAGTGTAGGACCTGTTGCAGAATGGATCAGAGAGTGTGCTCCGAAGGACGTAAAGGAGTGGAAGGAATTCTACTTCAGAAAGTTGAGCGAATTTCTCTCAAAGAAGGGAATCAGATTAAAACCCGACGAATACTTGGGGCATCTGGGGAAGAAACTCTACATAAAGATAACTGAAGTCATAAGAGCGGAAATCGATGAAGTCGATGAGGAGGACTGCATCGATTACATTTACAACCTCGTTATCGAAAGGACTTTCGAAGGGTATCAGACTGAAAGAAGGACAGTTTACTAGCTTTTGGAGAAGGAACTTGGGGTGAGATTAAACCTGCTCCCGACGAATGGGATAGAAGATACAACGTTGATTTCTACATAGAAGTTGGGAAAAAGTACATTGGACTGCAGATAAAACCAATCACGTACAACCAAACACCTGAAGTCCACAAGTGGAAGGAATGGCTGAGCAAAACGCACGGAGAATTCGAGAGAGAAATGGGGGGAAGAGTTTTCGTTGTCTACAGCATAAAGAAGGGAGACAGGAAGGAGATTTGGAACAGGGAGGTAATTGAAGAGATAAAAATGGAGATTGAGAGAATAAGGAAAGAGTAATTCTCCCAATGCTAGGGAAAACTTGAATTTTCCCAAGGTTGATTAAAAACATTTTTCGCAAAATGGAGCCATTTTTTGCGGCAATAAGCAGTAAGCGCCGCCGGCAGGATTCGAACCTGCGACCATGTGGTTAACAGCCACACGCTCCACCAGCTGAGCTACGGCGGCATTAGCGATAGTCATCCGTGAAGACTTAAGAGATTTTCGGAATACTGCGATTTAAAAAATTAACCAGATCTGAATATCTTTGTTGGATGATTTTTGAGAGTTGGCCAATATAAAAATTTGCCGTTTGAGTTTCCAAAAACATTTTTGTCTCATATAAAGACTTCTGCAATCCCAACTGCCACCTTTTCTCTGTTTTGGTTTTCTGCCCAAAGCTCAACATCGCAAAAGCTTCTATCTTTTCTTGGATGCTTTGCAACAACTTTTCCTTTGAATTTGATTCTGTCTCCAACGAATATTGGCTTAATAAGCTTTATATCGACTGATTTCAGCCTGCCGTGTGGATAACACCAGTTAGTTATTACCTGAGTTAATTTATCAATGGTCCATTGTCCATGTGCTATCGTTTTTCCATAGCCCAAGAGATTGACCCTTTTCGCCCAAACAGGATCGATATGAATTGGATTGAAATCCAAAGAAGCGCAGGCGAATCTCGTTATCATTTCCTGCGTCACCTCAACTTCAATCGTGGGCAGCTGCTGGTCGAGTTCAACCTCCTCAAATCTCATATCTCATCTCCTCACACCTTCAATCCTGTGCTCCTCCTCGCTCCGCGAAAGGGGAAGTATGAGCGTTCCCCACCATTTCGCAACGATCTCTCCCTTCTGGTTCACGAATTCGTTGTAATAGGTCAGGTAACGCTTTCCCCTCTTTATGAACTTGTCATGAGCCCTCATTTTAACTCTGATCACATCCCCAACCCTTATTGGCTCATAAAATTCGATTTTTTGTCCTGGATTTATCGCGCCAGGAGTTTTTATCCAGTTTCCGATAAAAGAGTCGCCGACCAGCCAGAATGCAATCGTGGTTAAGAACATGGGAGGAGCAATTTGTTCTTCCCAAAAAACAAGGTTTTTATTTCCCGTTGCCTCTAAATAAGCTTCGATGTCTTCTTTCTTAACCAAAAACTCCCTTTCACTCCAAGCCTCCATTCCAATTTCAACATCCTCCCATTTTATGTACTTCTCCTCATCCAAGAAAAAGTCGAATGTGTAAGTCTTTTGCTTTTCGGTCCTCAGGTATTTTCTTACCAGCCGCTCCGCTTCTTCCGACAGCCTGACATATACCATGATCAATCTAAATGTTTGCCTTTATATACTTTCTCCAAGTGGGCGCTTAGATTTCGGGTAAGAAAAGAATCCTGCCGTCGTATCTTACAATCTCCGCCTTGATCCCGTAGACAGCTGCGATCACATCCTCGTTAATGCATTCCCTGCCCCCAAAGGCAAATACCTTTCCGTCCTTGAGCACGAGGACTTTTTCCGCGTAATTAAGGGCGAGATTTATGTCGTGCATCGTTACGATGGCTGAAATTCCCCTCTCCTTCACAGCATTCTTGATGAGCCTCATGACCTCGATCTGGTTCCTTATATCGAGATTGTTGGTTGGCTCATCGAAAAGCAGATATTTTGGCTGCTGTGCAAAAGCTCTCGCGATGAGCACAAGCTGAAGCTCACCGCCGCTGAGTTCATTGAGTCTTCTCAGGGCAAGGTGTTCGATCTTCAGCATTTTGATCGTATCCTCCACTATCTTTATGTCCCTCTCACTCGCCTCCCAATCTATGTGCGGCCTTCTTCCGAGCAGAATTGCGTCAAATACGGTTAGAAAGCTAATTTCTCCCCTCTGCGGGACATAGCCAAACCTCTTGGCTATTTCCTTCTGCGACAATTTGCTGAAGTCCAATTTGTCCACGAATATTGCCCCTTTTGGCTTCAGAATTCCGTTCAAACACTTCAGCAGCGTTGTCTTCCCGCTTCCGTTTGGCCCTATTATGAAAAGGGTCTCTCCCTCGCCCAATGAGAAGGCTATTTCTTTCAGAACGTCTTTCTGGCCGTAGGAGTAGATTAGATTTTCAACCTCTAACACCTTTACCACCTCTCAGGAGAAGATATATGAACATGGGGGCGCCAATGATCGACGTTATTATTCCTACAGGAATTATCACGGGAGATATTACAAGCCTTCCGACTGTATCGGAGGCCAGAAGGATTAAGGCTCCGACAAGGGCGCTCGAAGGAATCAAAAACCTATAATCCCCGCCTATAACCAGCCTTACAACATGAGGGGCAACCAGCCCGATAAAGCCAATGATGCCTGTGAAGGAGACGCATACAGCGGTTAAAAAAGATGAGATCAGCATGCCCTCAAGCCTCAATTTCCTCGGGTTTACCCCGAGGGATATCGCGGTCTCATCTCCAGCAAGAAGGGAGTTGTAATCCCACCTGCGATTGAAGAAGTACAGGAAGCATACCGCAAAGGTGGCGACTATAAGGTAGATCTCGATCCATCTCGCCCTACCAACATCGCCAAAGGTCCAGAACACTATGGAGGCAACCTGCACGTCAGTTGCGAAGTACTGGATGAGCATGACTGCTGCCTGAAATAAGGCCGACATCGCAACACCAGCAAGGATTATAGCTTCGGGCGTAAGATCTCGAAGTTTTGCCAGGACCAAGATTACGAATGCACTGATCAGCGAACCAAGAAATGCGAATATTGGAACTACGTATGGATTGAATATCGTCAGGGATTCCCCAATCCTGTGCATTTGTCCGGCGCCGAAGTAGACTATGGCTATCGCAGCTCCAAAAGCAGCGCCCTGCGATATGCCGAGAGTGAATGGAGATGCGAGTGGATTTTTGAGTACGCACTGCATTACAGCTCCGGCGATTGCCAAGCTTGCGCCAACGAAAATTGCGGAAACTATTCTCGGGATTCTTACGTTCCACAACACGGGATTACCATTCAAAATCGAATTTAAAAGCTCATCAAACGACATTTGGTATGCACCAAGCCCCATTGCGATTGCGGAAAGAAAAATAAGGATTAGAGCTAAAAATATACCGAAGGAAATTCTCTTCCAGATCAACCTTCGATACTCACCAGCTACCGACATCTATTTTCCCCAACTCACCGTACTTCGAGGAAATCTGGTCGTAAAGCTCTTTTCCAACGAAGAACCTGTATATTTCATTGGCCTTTTCCTTGATGTCCACGTCCGCAAAATTCTGCGGGTACAGAACCTTTCCCACCCAGTAGCTGTCAACAAGAGCCTGCTCTACGTTTGTGTTGTAGAAGTTGAAGGAGTAGATTCCGTACACATTGCCCTCCCTGAATGCCTCCAGGGACTGGTAAAAGCTCCTGTCTTTTGAGTAGTCTTCCTTCACAAGGTGAAGGTTGCCAAGATCGAGGAATATTATCTCAGGCTGTTCTTTGAGCAGGAATTCCTTGTCTATGAAAACATGCGCCGTCGTGTTGACCCTGCAGGCTATGTTCTCGCTGGTTATGTTGTTCACCTCAAATGGCGGAAATCTGCAGTTCGTTGACTGTATTCCATGCTGCCCCTTGAAGCCGAGAGCGCCAACGTAAACCTTCGAGGGTTTCTCTGCATTCATAGTTCTTTCATTCAGGTCCTTAACAACGCCTTCTATGTAGGCTATGACTTCCCCGGCCCTCTTTTCTTTTCCAAGCACTTTTCCCATGAGTCTGATGGAGTCGAAAAGCTCTGTTGTGCGGAAGTTTCCGAGAGTGCCGTAGTTAAGCACTATCACTGGAATTCCAGTCTTTTCCTGAAGGTTTTCAGCATACTGGGCACTCACAACTGCGAATATAACATCAGGCTTTACCTTCAGAATCTCCTCAACGTTGGGCTGGGGATCTTCTGGGCCACCAACGCCAATTGTTGGGAGCTCAGCGAACTGGGGATTCGCAAGCCTGTAGGGGCGGGTGTATACCTCCCATGTCTTTTCGGCATTTTCCACACCAACAACCATATCAGCTGCCTGCAGGTAGACGACGAGCCTTAAAGCTCCGGGACCTATTGCGACTATCTTTTCCACGTTTTTGGGAACCTCAACGCTCCTTCCAGCAAGATCTGTAACCTTTATTTTTCCCTCAACAGTCTGCTTTTGCTCCTGCTGAACACATCCCGAGAATATCAAAGCAATCAGAACAAAAATGGCCGCTAATCTCTTCATTTTACCACTTCCTCTATTTTGCCTTTTTCAAATTTAACAATCCCCCTTCCGACTACGGCATAATAACTCCCGGCGCATTTCAGGCATAGTCCATCCTTGATTCGAGTTGCCATCGTGTATTCTCCGCATTTTTTGCACCTCCTATTCTCAAAAATTGGGGCCCTCTCGATGGGGTCAACGTCCACAAATTCAATTTTGAACTCATCCTCTGGCAGTTCAAGCATCTTCCAGCCTATCTTCTCCCACAGAGCAGACATTCTCCTTGCATCTTCCTCGCTACCCTTTCTCTGAACTACTACCTTCTCAAAAAGCTCCAAAGCCTCTCTGTCAAAGTATTTCTCCCTCAGCTTTTCCGCATCAACGTAGATTCTGACCCCTTTCCAGTCCTTTCGCTTAACAAGAGTCAGAGCGTTCTTTCCGAGGTCGAGATAGATCAGGCTGTTGTTTCCGAGCGTGCAGCCTGTTGCAACCTGAACTCCATCAGTTAAGCAGTTGTTGCACTCCAAAATTGCCAGAATTTCCTCACCAATGCTTGCGATCTCGTCTCTGCTAACTCCAAGTTTATCCATTGCTAAAACCGACATCCGAACGCCTACAGCAACGAACGGGCATACATGGCCGTGGAATTCCTTAGCTTTCAACAAAAGCTCCCTCATCCTACCACCTTCAAACCAGCCTATCTTTGCATCCTCAACACTATCAATCTTCGATGAATACGGCTTAATATCCAAAACTGGGGTATTGTCCAGCGCATCCAGCCACTTAACCTTCAGAAACCTTCCTTTTCTTTCAAGAAGCTTTACAACTGCAAATCCAATCGGATTTGGTCTATTCGGCGATCTTGTTGCAAAAACCCCGTGCTCCCTTCCATCGTGGGGTGGAATGGCCGTTAGTGCGTCTCTTCTTGCCCTGTCGAGCCAGTAGAGAACGATGAGGTGTGAGCACGTCTCGATGTCCTTCAGGCCTTCCTCGTATTCGGGAAAGATCTCGATCTCGGAGATCTCTTCAGAAAACCTTCCCTGATGCGGTGCATCGCCGTTCTTTTTGTAAGGGGATCTCACCACACCCACAGGCTTGACCTCAAAGTTCATCCTGCCTCCCCTCCCAAAAGCTCCATAGGAATGCACAGGGAACTCTTACCGCAATTTTATTTATTAACTTCGTCGATTCTAACATCGCAATAAGTCGACCTTGGTGTTAATAAATCTTTTCATTTTGTTATCAATTTCGCCGATTTGCCGATACTATTAACGAAAAATATCTAAAAATTTTCACTCTCTAAGCCATCTGGCGATCTCCTTGGCGTAGTATGTTATAATTATGTCCGCGCCCGCCCTCTTTCTGCACACGTGGTATTCCAAAACATTTCTTTTCTCGTCCAGGTATCTGGAGGCAATTTTCAGCATCACGTATTCGCCGCTCACGCAGAAGGTCGCGGTTGGGAAGCGGAGTTCAGACTTCACCCTGTATATTATATCCAGGAAAGAAGGTTTGACCATTATTATGTCCGCCCCCTCCTCTATGTCTGCCCTTGCCTCTCTTATCGCCTCGTCAGAATTTCTTATGTCCATCTGATACGATGCTCTATCGCCGAACTTAGGAGCACTCTGAGCCGCGTATCGGAAGGGAGAGTAGAGAACAGTGTTGTACTTAACCGAGTACGACATTATCGGCACGTCGGAGAAACCTTCTCTGTCCAAAGACTCTCTTATGGCCATAACCATGCCATCCATCATTCCTGAGGGGGCGACAATGTCCACTCCAGCTTCAGCCAAGCTAACAGCGATTTTTCCGTAAAGCTTCAGCGTCTCGTCGTTGTCTATCTTTCCATTTCTTATCACTCCGCAGTGACCGTGGTCAGTATACTCGCAGAGACATAGATCACCAATAACTACCAGATCCTCCCCGGATACATTTTTTATCTCCTTTACCGCCCTCTGCGCCACTCCGTCTTTTGCATATGCAGGAGAGCCAATGGAATCCTTGTACGATGGTATCCCGAATAATATCACCGCCGGTATTTTAAGCTCGAGGACCTCTTCTGTCAGCCTTGCAAGTTCCGCACCAAGGGGATAAGTAAACTGGCCCGGCATTTCTTCGATCTCCCTCTTATCTCTCAAATTCTCGTCAACGAAGATCGGATAAACGAGATCTTTCACATCCAAAGAGCTCTCGCAGACAAAGTCCCTCAACTTCTTGTTCTTTCTCAGCCTTCTGAGCCTTGTTCTCGGAAACATCAAAACCACCCCGCGATTATATGCTACTTAGCTTAAAAAATTTCCCGAAGGGTTTCTTTAATCCTGATGAAACCCTCAGCTGTGGAGAGGGAAGCTCAGGAAAACTGCGAAAGAACAAATTGAAAAAGGTATCCCGCCTCCCGGATTTGAACCGGGGACACCGGGATCTCCGCTTGCCCGCGGAGTGGCAAACTACAGTCCCGCGCTCTCCCAGGCTGAGCTAAGGCGGGTTGAAGATCGTCGGGCCTTTTGCTTAAAAAAGTTACGTTTACTGGAATGGTTTCGAGCATGAAAGGATTTATATTTCATGGGATAGGAAAGCCCAATCATGGAGGCAGAGATAACAAGAGCCATAATAGAGGAGGCGACAAAGGACTGGTTGAGCTATTCAAAGAGTGACGTGGTCATAGCTGGCGCTGGACCGGCTGGACTGACAGCTGGAACTTATCTTTCGGAAATGGGATTTAAAACACTGATATTCGAGAGAAAACTCAGTTTCGGCGGAGGTATTGGCGGAGGGGGGATGCTATTCCACAAAGTTGCACTTGAAAAGGAAGTTAAAGATATCCTCGAGCACTTCAACATCAGATTCGTAGAGAAGGAGAGATTTCTCGTCTGCGACAGCTCGGAACTGATGGCGAAGCTGGCAGCGAAGTGCCTTGATTCTGGGGCGAAGATCATTCCCGGTGTTGGAGTTGATGACGTCGTATTCAGAGAAAACCCGCTCAGGATCACCGGAGTCTGCATCCAGTGGAGTGCTGTCGAGCTCTCAGGGCTGCATGTTGATCCCATCTTCATCGAGGCAAAAGCTGTTGTCGACGCAACGGGTCACGATGCAGAGGTCGTTGCAATTGCTTCAAGAAAAGTTCCACTCGGAATAAACGTTCCAGGAGAAAGATCGGCCTTTGCAGAAGTTGGCGAATTGAAAATCGTCGAAAAAACCGGGAAAGTTGTCGAGGGACTTTACGTTGCCGGAATGGCGGTCGCAAGCGTTTACAATCTTCCGAGAATGGGGCCGATTTTCGGCGGAATGCTGATGAGCGGGAAGAGGATTGGAGAGATCATAGCAAGCGACCTGAAATGAAATGCAGCTGCGGAAGGGTTGCAGAGTTCGTATGCAGGAGATGCGGTAAGAAAGTGTGCAGGAAATGCTACTTTCATCACGGACTGTGCACTGATTGTTTCAAAAAACTCCGCTAATCGCTCTTTTCTTTAAAAAACTCTTTAAGCTTCTCTTTTACAGCCTGCGGATCTTTTGAATCGAATCCAAAGTAAGAGGCAAATGCTTCGGTTGTTGTAAGAATCGTGGACCTGCCCTTCTTCTCAACGTTTATTAGCCTTAACTCGCTGAGCTTCTTCACGTGGTCGTAGCACTTATTTCCTCTGATCTTAGCGAGCCTTGCAAGGGTTATAGGCTGCTTTACAGCAATGACCGCTAAGGTCCTCATCGTTCCACGATCAAGTTCCCTTTCGGTGAATTTTTCAACGATGCTGGCAAGTTCGGGCTTAACCCTCATCAGATATCTATCTCCGAGCTTCACGATCTCGATCGCAGAATCCATTTCCCTGTATTTCTTAGATATAGCCTCTATCGCCTTCTCAACCTCTTCCCGCTTCTCCTTCAATATCCTGCAAATTTCGGAAATGTCCAGAGCTTCAGGAGATGAAAAAAGAACCGCTTCGACAGCCTTTTCCAGCATACTAAGCTCCAAACTTCTTCGATAGATTTAGCAGATCTAAGGCGATGTTGAGCAGATCCATTCCCCTGATACGGCAGAGTCCGCCTTTTGGAGCTTCAAATTCTGTGAATCTGCTTACATCGTCCACTCTCACGCCCTCGTGTAGGATTGAGACCACCACGGGATCTGCTGTGTGCTCTCCAACGCTTATCGGGGTGGAATGATCGGATGTAACGATGAAGCAGTTCTTCGAGAAATCGAGCTCGAAAATCCTGCTCAGATGAGGATCGAGTCTCTCTATGAACTCAACTTTGCCTTCGAAGTCTCTGTCATGTCCAATTTCATCCGGAGCCTTTATGTGAAGTAAAACGACGTCGTATTTTTCAAGCAATTCCAAGGATTTTTCAATCTTTGCCTTTAAATCCGTTTTCTTGTTCCCTGTGGCTCCCTGCGGGGTAAAGACATCCCCTCCAACGATTTTTCCCACTCCCTTGATCAGCGCAGTCGCAGAAACGACTGCTAACCTCAACCCATATTTTTTATAAAAGCCCGGAATTTCTTTCATAACTCCCGCACCGCGAAGAAGAATCGCATTCGCCTTTGGCAACCCCTTTTTCTCCCTTTCAGAATTCAGGGGATGATTTTCCAACACCTCATGGGCCTTCTGCATGAATTCGTTTACGATTTCCGCGATCTCCTTTGCTGAATCGTTCAAAGGCTTGCACTTCTTCACCCTTTCTCCCACGATTTTCGGATCTGTCTCTCCGAGCTCCGCTGAAGAAACGCCCCTGAAGACGACCACCGCCCTGTGTCCGGTGGCTCTTGCTACCTCGAATTCAATGGGAAGCCCTAGCTCGTTCAAAGCCCTAACAAGATCCTCCGTCTGCTCGATTCTTCCAGCTCTCCTGTCTACAACAACCTTTTCGAAAATGCTCCCGTTTCCAACAACCGTTGCAAAGTTGGCCCTGAACGCAACGTCCCCTGGCCTGAGTTCAATCCCCACTCCAGCGGCCTCGATTGGGCCTCTGCCTGTGTAGAATTTGTAGGGATCGTAGCCAAGAAGCGCCAGATGGCTCGTGTCGCTTCCTGGCCTGATTCCAGGAGAGATCGTGTCCATTATGCCGTTTATTCCCATCGCAGCAATCTTATCGAGGTTCGGTTTCTTTGCCACCGCCAAGGGTGTTTTCCCGCCAACAGGTCTGTCTGGCAGGCCGTCCAGCACTAACATCAGAAGGGACAAGGCACCACCTCATGATCTCTGCTGTTATTGAACTTATAAGATCATCGTTCCATAAAATTTTTTTAATTGCCTTGGCTCGGAAAATCTTTATACTGTGAAGACGAAAAGAGGTAAAAATGAGGCTGCTAACGCTTGGAGTTGGCCTTAGGGGAGCAAAGATTGCCGAGCTGTTCTACAAAGAAGGGGTTAGAGTGAACGGTGCTCCCCTGTTCAAGTGCTTCGCGATTCTGAACGATGAGGCGCAGCTGAAGACGATCTCAATGAGGAATGACAGGAAGTATTACCTGAGAGACAAAAAAGGGGTCCCGGGGTTTCTAAACTCGCTAACCAGAGTCTACGAGATATGGGAGGGATCTCTAATCCTTACGTCCCTCGAGGATGAATTTGCATTCGAGGTCTCGGTGGATCTCTGCGAAAGAATGAAAAAATTCTCGGATGATCCTCTGATACACCTCACCCTAATTCCGAGCTTAGGTCAAGCAGACGTTTCCGAGCTGAAGAGAAAAATGAGGGAGATACAGAGGGTCTCAGACGTTATAATGGTGTTTAAGGGGACTTCGGAGGTCGATCAAAAGATCCTGAATGCCCTAAACCTGCTTGCTCTGGCTGGAGAAGTTGATGTTAAGAAAAAGACCTCAGGAGAGGTCGTTGTCGACACCTCGGATGTCTTCAACGCCTTAAGGTCAGATGGATTCTCGGTGGTTGGCTTTGCAGAGCAGAAGGTAGATTTCAATTTCCTCAAGAAAGGGAGCGAGCTTAAGGCAATAAGGACGAGGAGAATTATCGAAATGCTCGACCAGGCGATAAAAAACCTTAGTATAAATGTTGAGCTCGAAAAGGCGAAATCGGCTCTGTTGCTCTTCTGCGGGCCAAAGGAGGAGATAACGATGGAGGGTATCTTCGAGGCGATAAGCAGAGTGGAGGGGCTGAACAATGATCTGATAATTAGGTATGGCGACTGCCCGATATCTCCAACAATTATAACCAAGAAGGTGGCTCTCGTCGTTCTATTTTCAGGCCTCAGAAGCTTCAAGTTCTAAGGAAAAAATTTTGTAGCGAATTCCGCTTTCCCTCAGCCTCCTCTTAAGCCTCAAATGGAGCAGTTTTTTTGCTACTTCATCTACCTCAAACCTTATGCCGTCGTATTTGACTTCCTTAAGAAGGAGTCCTGCCGCTGGAGAGGGCTGGATCCTTTCCCTGTGCTCCTCGGGACTCAGCATTTTTCTGAACCATTCCAAATCCCTTTCTTCTCCGACCCTCTTCAGGGCAGAAGCTATGCAGCGCACCATGTTCCATGTAAATGCATTTCCCTCGATTTCGAAAATTATGAACTCACCGCACTTTCTGACATCTGCCCTGTAGATCGTCCTCTTTCCGCCTCTATATCCCCTTGTAAAGTTCGAAAAGTCCCATGTGCCGTGTAAAAGCCTTACGGCCTCTTCGATTGCAGAAAGGTCGTAATCTTCATCGTAAAAAACATACGTGTAAACTCTGCTCCTCGCCTTTCTTGGATTGAAATCCTCCGGCACCTCTGCTATAGCCCAGGCGGTGATGTCCGGGGGCAGCTCGGAGTTAAGCATCCTGGGGGTTATCTTTGACTCGCTGTCGAAGGCAACCACCTGGCCCAGAGCGTGCACTCCCGCGTCCGTCCTACCTGCAAAGCTCAGCTTGGAATCGATCCCAAAACTCTTCAAAGCCTTTAGAACTTCCCCAGCAACAGTTCTTCGATCAGGCTGAAACTGACTGCCAAAAAAATTATCACCGAAGTATGCGATTTTTATCGCATACCTCATGCCCTTCTGAGGAAGCTGTTCACGACTTCGTTAACAGTTGAGAGCATTTCACGGACTACAGTCTTTACGTTTCTCTGACCCTGATAGAAGCCAACAGCAGCTCCCACGAGGAAAACAAATCCAATTTCGTCGAGCTTGTATTTCTCCTTCAGCTGCAGGAGATCGTTAACCTTGCTCTCGGGCAAGCCTTCGACTGTGCTCGGCTCCTCTTCTTTAGAGCTCAAAAATCTCTCGTCAACAGACCACTTCTCCTTCAATTCATTGAATGCGTCCATCAATATAGATTTTCTCGTTTCCACGTCCATGAGCTAAGTTATCAAAAAGTTTAAAAATTTTTCTCTCCGATACGGAGAGATCTGTTCGTTTTCTCTATGCTCCGCATCTTTTCAATCCCGAAAATCGCTCTAACAGCGTCGACGTTCTCAGGCACCACAATCGCCTCCTGATGCACCGCCTGCGTTACGAATAGATCGTCTCCATCAATCGCTATGGATTCGAGCCAGACGACGTTCTCATAAAGGTCATAGCGCAATCTAAGCTCTCTTGCAAACTCTATTATCTTTGCTGTTGATGTAAATCCATCCTCTTCCGAGACGAGCATAATTCTTGGCTCTCTCTCGAGTACGGAGATCACGTCTTCCCTCTTCACCTTCTCCTTCATCTCCACTGAGAGGGAGTGAACGTGCATAAGAGTGGTTGGAAGCTTAAAAGCTGTTGTCACTATGTCAACGTCTGGAAGCACCGTTTTCACGTCCTTAGCATGATGTGAAGGCAATGAGATCGGATCGGGCATTATAGCGTTCGTTAAACCCTTCTTGTCCTCCTTTGGATCCGCTATTCTTCTAAGTATTGTCGCCCTCACCCTTCCGATCTTGAAGTTCGTCTTCAGGAGGTAGAGAAGCCTTGTAAGCGCTGTCGTGTTGCAGCTAACTACCCTCACAAAACGCTTTCCAGCTGCCTGCTCGTAGTTTGCCAGGGCATTGAAGGAAACTTCAGCAACGTCCTTTTTCTCTCCTCCCTGAAAGATCGCTTTAATTCCGAACTTCTCGTATATCTTCTTGTTCTCCGCACCAACCTTATCGGGGCTGCAGTCTAGAACTATGTCTGCCTTTGCGAGCAGCTCTTCAAGGGTTCCACAGGTTTCTACACCAGCTTTCCGGAACAGCTCTGCGTTCTCAGGCTTTGCTATGTAAAGGTCGAATTTTTTGGCAGCGATTCTTGCCTCGAAGTCTGGTTTCGTCTTCGTTACCCCCACAACCTCCATGTCGTCCTGAAGCGCAATTGCGTCCGCAACTCTCTTTCCTATGGTCCCGTAACCGTTTATTGCAACCTTGATCTTCATAAAAACACCTCCACCGTTGCCTTATGTGCGACGAGATCCAGCTCCAAAATTCTTCCCCTAAGCTCCTTCACGCTTCCGAGAACGTCCCACATCCTCAAAAGATCTCCCTCAACCCTTATCCTTACCACATCCTCCATCAAAAGCTCGCCTTTGGTGGAAAGAACCTTCGATTCGCACATGCTCTTCGTGTTCTGGGAGTGAATAAAAGTTTTGGTTCGGGAACAGAAAAATCTAAATCGGAGCCGATACGTGCTTATGTGCGTTTTGGGTTCTGATGAATTAAGGAAAAGGATTGAAAACGGGCTGATAAGGGACTTCATAGACCTGAACGTCCAGCTTCAGCCAAACGGATTCGACTGCACTTTGAGGGCTGTATCGAAGTTTAAGGGTTGCGGAAAAATAGACTTTGACAACAGCGAAAGGGTTTTGCCGGAGACAGAGGAAGTGAAATTCAAGGATTGGGTTTACCTACCCCAGGGGACATACAGGGCTGTTCTCAACGAGGTAATAAGACTCGACGACGATTTGATGGCAATCGCAAGGCCCAGATCGAGTCTGCTAAGGTGTGGAGCAAATGTTATAACCGCGGTTTGGGACGCGGGCTACGAGGGTAGAAGCGAGGTTGCAATAGCTGTGCACAATCCCTACGGTATCTGGCTGAAGAAGAATGCGAGAATAGTTCAGCTCGTTTTCATAAAGCTCTGCTCGAGAACAAAAAAATACTCTGGAGCTTACAAATACGAAAACATCTAGTACTTTGGATCAAAAAACAGGGAAAAGAAGACCTTTGCGTCCTCAACCATGTTTTCGATCCTGCAGTATTCGTTGGGCTTGTGAGCAGTCGAATCCGTCGTGCACCAGGCAACGGATTCTCTGAATCCCTCTCTTCTCAGGAAGGACGCACAGGTGTTCCCTCCAATTCCGATGAGCTTCGGCTTAATTCCACGAAGCCTTGAAATCGTTTCCGAAAGTCTGAGCACGATATCCGCATTCTCCGGGGTCTTCGGAGAGCTTGATTTCTGAACGACTTCAACGTTTATCCTCTCCTTATCCCTTATCTCGTGAAACCTTCTGACGCTCTCGATGTAATCAATAACCTCCTCAAGGTTGTATTCGGGCAGAATTCTGCAGTCCATGTAGCTTACGTCGATTCCAGGAATCGTGTTCACGTTGTCGACGTTCTTCTCCCTTTTTGTTGGCTCAAAGGTCGAGTAGGGCGGATCGAATAGCTCATCCCTAGCGCTGAACTTCGAGTGAAGCTTTTCGTCCAAGTCCAAGATGAACTTCATCGCCCTCCTCGAGGCGTTCATCATTGGCCTGCTTGCATGAGATTGCACGCCGAAAACCTCGAACCTTAGCCAGAGAATGCTCTTCTCCGCGATCTCTATGTGCTCCCCATTTGGTGATCCAACGTCGGGAACTATGAAGAAGTCCTCCTTGGAGAAAACCTTCTGCTTTATCAGATGCCTGATCCCGTATTCGCTGCCGCTTTCCTCGTCAGAGACGAATGCGAGCCCTAAGCTATACTTCGGATTCACTTCAGCATTTAGAACAGCTATTCCGGCGAATAGAGAAGATACTATGCTTTGCCCGTTATCCTCGCTACCCCTACCATAGATCCTTCCGTTCTCCACGACTGCTTTAAATGGAGGGGTCTTCCAGAGCCTGAGATCGCCTTCTGGAACCACATCCAGATGCGTGATGATCCAGATTGTTCTTTTGACCACGCCCTTTACCTTCGCCACTATGTTCGGCCTTATTCCCTCTTCCGCCCTCTCGTCCCTCGCGTCAAACCTCTCAACGTAGTCAAAGTCTTTGAGATAGTCCATCAGCAGCTTTGCCTTCTTAGCTTCTCCCTTACCGCCAAAATCTGGAGAGATTGCCTTTGTTTCGATCAGCCTGCAGAGAAGTTTGACCATTTCTTCTTTCATCTCATCTATTGCACTCAGCATAAGCACTCGCTCTCCAAACATTTCTTCAGCTTCCTCGCCTCCTCAAGCGCGCTCTCATCTTTTGTGGAACTCATCAGAATTTCGAGCTCGGCGATGATGGGGGCTAATGAGTGGAAATCCTTTCTTGAATTCTCGTATATCTCCCTCAGCTTCCTGACCTTCATTATCGAGACGAGATCTTTTTCGAGTTCCCTCTTCAGCTCTCTGAGTAAAAAAGCTATTCTCTTGCCGCACTCTGTGAGCTTCAGAACTCTCGTCCTTCCTTCAAGTTTGCTTTCTATGATGCAGTTTCTCTCGAACTCGCTGATCACCCTCGAAATGTGGCTGTATGGAGAATTCAGGGAGTTGGAGATTTGAAGTGGGTAAATCTTCTCGCCCTTTTCTTCAGCCTCGAAAATGTTTAGCAGAATTTCCACCGTTTTCTCGTGGAGGAACAGTCTGGACAGCATCCCAATCACATAGAATTGAAAACTGGCAGTATTTTAAGTTTTTTTAGCACTATAAAAAATGTCATGCCAAAGCGTAGTTCACAGTTCGTAGAGTTCTGCGTTCAGCCATGGAATTAAGGCCATTGTGACCGCGATCCTCGAAAGCTCTGCCCTTGAAATCGCACCCTTGCTGAGATAATGAACTGCACCGAATTTCCGGCCAAGACTCTGGATTCCCGATATTTTTTCCATTGTTCTTCCGACCTCGACACCCTTCAAGGCCTGCTGAACGACTTCTCTGGGATACTCGAAGCCTGGACCAAAGCCAATTGTGAACTTTTTGCCGTTGTAAACAACTGCAACCTGAAAGTCCATGAAGCCTGTGAGCGTTTGCTTCACGCTCATCAATCCGGCTTCAATGCCAACAGAAAAATCGAAGTCCTTAGAGTAGCTCTTTATTGCCCTCTCAATGGCTCCTTCAATTGTTTCATCGTTAAAAGGCTGTTTGAATCTCGTTTCCACTTCCAAGCCTACAACTTCCACATCTCCGAAGAAATGCTCGAAGGCAAGCCTCGTTCCTTCGATCTTTGTCGGATTCTTAGAACCAACCGCAACCCTCATACCCGCACCCGATCGAAAAGAATGTATTCGCCCTTATAAGCGAATACGAGCTTTTTCCTTACGCTGTTCGCCAGTCTTACCGCCCTCGCAAGGTCTCTTGGTACTATTTCTGAATTCACTATTGAAACGAGAAATTCGGAATGAGGAAGGTCTTCAGCCGAATCCACCTTCCTGTAAATTCTGAAGTCGCTTCCGAACTTGAATCCTGTCTTTACAACGAATTTTCTATTCTTCAGGTCCTTGTAAACCTCATACCTCTCCTCAAACCCCTCAGAATTTTTTATAGCCTCCAAAAGCTTTTCTGCGGAGTCGAGCTCGAGAAAACCTTTTTCAAGGAGATAAAGGCTTTCAAAAAGAGAAAGGACAACGAATCCGCCAAATTCGCTCCCGTAAAAGAATTTCCTGAAGACCTCGACATTTTCGGTAATCACCCGGTCCTTTAAAATGCTCCCGCGGATCTTTGGCAGCTCCTCCACCTGCTCTCCAAGCAGCTCGGGCTTAGAGGCAAGGTAGTAGGTTATCTCGCTCTCCTCATCGACTATTGCAAGAACAATCTCTCCGAATCTCCGTATTTTTTCCAAAATATCCTTGAGATTCACGGGGTTTTTCTCGGAGATCGGATAAAATATCCTCCTTGCAACGATCAGCTCATCCTGAGGCTTTGCTCTATAGCCCCTTCGCCTGAGGTCCTCGTACACGAAGTAAAATTCGGGAAAGGAACTCACCCTTTCTTCAACCCAGCGCTTGAGCTCCTCCATTTCCGCAAAAAATGCCTTTCCGTTCATCTGAAGGTAAAAAGCCTCGACAGGGTGAAGGTATATCTTCTCCCCCTTTTTGAAACCGAGACCGAGTCTCTCGATATCCAGATTCGCATTCAGCTCTGCGTATTGCTCGAGGAGCTTTCCCCTCATAGCTCAATCCCGTAGATCTTCTCTATGTTTTCCTTGCAGATTTTGTATATGAAATCTTCGTCAAAGCCGTGATTGAGCAGCTCCTTTACCTTTCTGGGCACAGTCTTAGGCCCGAGAACAGCTCCGGGACGTTTTGGATCGTCTATGTAATCCGTTTCGAGTACGAAACGGGATCCTTGCTTTGCCGCGGTGATCGCATTTTCGTTTCCAGCTAAAACTGAGGGAAATATGCCTATTTCCTCAAATTCCTTTACCTTAGGTGGAGAAAAGTGCTTTACAACCTTCTCCCTTCTCAGTCCGACTTCATCGGCCATCTTGGCAATTTCCATTGCCATTTCGAAACTGTAGCTTTCCGTGTGGAGCTGAACTGCACAGCCGACTTCTCTGGCAACCTCAAAAGCGTGCCTCATAACTTCATTGCTCAGCCTCCATACGTGGCTGTCAACGCGATAGTGCGGTCTTCCGCTCTTTATCGCAACCGCATCCCCCCTCGCAACGTATTCTCCCGCTATGTCCAATGCTTCCCTCATTATTTCGGCAGCCTTCTCGAAGCCGAGTCTCTGGCCAAGAATTGTGATCTCAGCTGGATGAACTCCGATGACGGCATAGGCTTTAACTATTCTGTTTGCCTTCCTTACAAGGCTTAAATGCTCCTCAAAGACTTTGACGAAATCTCTTCCAGTCTTCGGATTAACGTCGTAGTGGTGGGCCAAGAGGGAAACGAGAAGCACGTGCGTACCCCCAGCCTCATTGAACTCCTCCAAGGCCTTTAGCCTTAGATGTCTGTAAAGATGCATGTGGTTGTCGGTGATGATCATGAGAAGAGCTATTTCTGAGAGTTTTTAAGCCTTCCAAAAAAGTTCATCTCCGGACCCTAAGCTCTAAGGCTTTAAGTCTGAGCTGAAAAACGGCTCCATTGTCGTTGAAAACCCGAACTTCTCCGCCGTATCTTTCGATAACCTTTTTGACGATGTAAAGCCCGAGACCGCTACCAGCCTTTACCCCGTAGCTGAATCCCTCGGTGAAAAGCTTTCCAATTATCTCCTCTGGAATGCCCCTCCAAAATCTCTGACCGTAATCTCGCAGATATCACCTTTCCTTTCTATCGATATTTCGATTCTTTTGCTTTCTCCATGCTTTACGGAGTTGCTGAGGAGATTGTCAAATACCGAATAAATCGCTTCGTCCGCCAAAACCAGCGCTTCTCCAAAGACTTTCACTTCAACACCTTTGCTCCTGTACTCCTCTGCAACCTCTTCTGCTATCTTTCTCACGTCTACAAGCCTCAACTCTGAACCCACGAGAGTGTTCTCAAGCTCTCTCATTCTTTCCACTATTTTGACAACTTCATCCGTTGCCTTAATCGCCTTTTCGACCTTTTCCTTATCATAAGAATCAAGAAGAATCTCGAGAAATCCCCTGATAACTCCAAGCTTGTTCAAAACGTCATGTCGGAGCATCTTGTTCATCAGCTTGAGGATCTCGTTCAGCTCCTCAACCCTTCTCTGTGCTTGTATAAGGGGAGTAATATCCCTTATTGCGAGAAGAAAGCCATTATCGACTGGAGTAGCGTAAACGGAAGTGTATATCACCTCACCTTCCCTTTTGAATTCCAGAATTTCCCTCTTCTTCCAGAATCTCCCTTCCCTAAGCCTCTGAACGAACTTCTGAACTTTTATCGAATCCAAACCCTCGATTTCCCAGATCTTGCGCCCAACGATACTTTCAGGCCTTAATCCAAGCACTTTAAATGTGGAAGGGTTAGCATAGACTACTCTGCCCTCCCCATCGATTACGATTATCGCCTCTGGTATGTTCTCAAGGATCAGCTTGAGATCCATTCACTATGGGTCTGCTAATATCTTAAATATTTTTCCCGAAATCCCCTAACTACGCTAAGAGTCTCTTCAGAATGCCCAGACCCTCTCTGTAGAGCTCCTCTGCTCTCTGCCTCGTCTTTCCTTCAGCGTATATCCTCGCTATCGGTTCCGTTCCTGAGGGACGAATTAGAAGCCAGCCATCATCAAAATCTATTCTCGCTCCATCGACATGGTTGGCCTCTGGAAAGAGTTCTCTCAGCCCTTTCAGAACCCTCTCCTTGTCCCTGCACTCCACCTTGCCCTTGATCATGCAATACCTTGGAACCTCGTTTATCAGCTCGCTTAGCTTCTTTCCGGTTTCGTCAATCAGCTCGAGCACTTTGGCAACAGTCATCCCGCCATCCCTTGCAAGCAGATGCTCCGGGAAGATCAGGCCACCGTTGCCTTCCCCGCCAAAAACTGCCTTCCTTTCCATCATGACTTTCGCCACAACCGGAGAGCCGACGGCAGTGTAAACAACCTCTCCTCCAGCTTCCCTGACCGCGTCCTCCACGCATCTCGAGGATGAAACAGGTGTGACCACGATACCACCACCACTTTTCTCGACGTAGTGCTTTGCCATCAGTGCAAGCACAGCGTCTTCAGAAACGAATTCACCTTTCTCATCCACGAACACTGCCCGATCTGCATCACCATCGTGAGCGACTCCCAGGTCGGCCCTGAAGTCAATAACAGCCCTCTTCAGCAATTCGAGCTCACTTTCCAAGGGCTCGGGATTTCTGGCGGGAAATCTTCCGTCTGGATTGCAGTTTATCCCGTAAACCTCGCAATCGAGCCTTTTGAGTATCTCAGGAGTTGTGAAGGAACCTGCACCATTTCCGCAGTCCACAGCAACCCGGAATTTCCTGTCAAGGCTCACACTGTCGACGATCGCACTCACGTATGGCTCGATGCAGTCATCCCTCAGCAGGGTTCCGACTTCGTTCCACTTCGCTACCCTGAAAGTTTTGCTGCTGTATATCCTCTCGCTCTGCTCGTCCATTTCCCTGAAAAACTCGGCTCCGTTTTCCTGCACGAACTTTATTCCATTGTATTCTCTCGGATTGTGGCTTGCCGTGACCACGACTCCCGCAATCCTTCTGCTCTTAGCGTAGAACTGCAGTGCGGGAGTTGGAGCGATCCCCAGATCGATTGCATCGCTTCCTGCCGACATGATCCCAGACAGAACTGCGGACTTAAGCATGAAGCTCGAAAGCCTCGTATCGCATGCAACTGCAATCCTTCCCGGCTTCAGAGTTGCTATTACCCTCCCCAAATCTAAGGCCATTTCAGCCGTGAGCTCCTCATTCGCAATACCGCGAACACCGTTTGTGCCGAAAAGGCTCATAATTCCACCCTGAACATAACCTGAGTTGCAGTTCTCAGCTTCCTTCTTATTTGAGGGATCTCGTAAAGGTAAAGCATCAGGCCATCTTTAACAAAACGATCGTAGCCAAATGCCCTCCTTATGAATTCCGCGTGAAATCGATCCCTTACAAAAACAACTCTCTCCCCACCGAGCTCGCACATTTCCAAAATTATCGGAATCTTAAACCTCTTCCTTTCCTGCTCATCAACATGCTGTGCTATGAATTCGAGCTCTTTCTTCTCGATGTAGTACTCATTCCCGTCCCTTGCGAGGATCGTTGGGTCCTTTTCCATCAGCATATCCTCAAGGCTCTTCGTAACAGCAGGCATGTGCCTGTTCACCGACTCGATCATCTTTGCAATTATCTTTTCGTTCATCTCAACACCTCGATCTCGACGGTCCCCGAGCTTATGCCGAGCATTTTTGCGGCATTTCCCTCCCTGATGCTCAGCTCGAGCGTTCCAAAGCTTCCTATTAAAGCCAGAGGACTTCCGACTGGTACATCGGAGTACGTTTTCACCATCGGGAAATTTACGTCCAGAAGCTTAAAACCTTTCGCAGACCCCAATGCAAATGCTGGGACGTTCGTGATCAGATTTCCGAATCTGTCCACGTACACAATCCTAGCCTTCAGGGTCTTGCCTTCTACACTGTAATCGAAAAGATTCAGGGGCTTCATGCTCTCGACCTTTCTGAAGTAGCTGAAGTCCCCTTTCAAGATAAGAGCAGCAGCTGGAGCAAATATGTCCCTCCCGTGAAAGGTTGCAGAAAGCTCTCCAACCAGCTCTGAAATACCTGGCTCAATTTCATATATCTCAACGATTCCGTCCTCCTTTGCCGAAGGATAAGCGATTCCGTTGTCCGGGGCGACGAAGAAGTGATTTTTTGTTCTGACGACCAGAGCCCTCCTATCGCTGCCAACTCCGGGATCCACAACCGCCACGTGGATCGCGTTTCTGAAGAAGCGGTAAGAGTGGAATAGCAAAAATGCACCCTGAAAAACATTCTGTGGATCGATTGAATGGGTTATGTCGACTATTTTTGCATCAGGAGCCAAGCTGAGTATCACACCCTTCATCACACCGGGATAGAAGTCCCCGAAGTCCGTTAACAGGGTCACAGTGCAGTCATCACATCTAAAAGGCCTCATACAATTTCTCATGCCTCAGATATGCGCCCCTGTCAACGAGATTTTCAACCACAACCCTGTCCTTTGGCAGCTTTTCAAAATCCTTGGATTTAAATCTGCTTTTTCCTATCCCGATTATGTCGTCGTAGCTGTTGCAAACGAAAACAACCTCGTTTTCTTCGAATTCGCCTGCTTTGATAACGGAAGACGCGAATATGTCCCTTCCGTAAAGAAAAAGCATCTCCCCACGCTCGTTTACCCATACCTTCTTCTTTTCGTTTTTCATGAGCCAGAAGGCACCTTCGAGCGTTAACCTCAACCTTCTGCCGATCTCACCGATCTTAATGCCAGCGATGCAATCAAGTTCCACCTTCCTCATGAAATCGTAAAGCTCTTGCGAGACGGCAAAAAGCTCTTTGTCTCTTGCCAAGAGTCTTAAATTGCTGAGAATATCGAAAGAATTGAAAAATTTTAATGCTTTTCTCAATACTTTCTGCTCTCTCTCGCTTAAATCCCTCAAGCCAGAAACTCCTCCGGCTTCGGGATCTCCAGCTTCAATCCCTTCCTCTTTCTCACTTCCATCACGAACTCCTCAAGCAAGCTCGGTGACACCTTCTCGAAGCCCGCATGTTCGGTGCTCCACACAGCCTTTCCTGAAGTTGCAGATCTTATCGCTCCTGCGAATCCAAACATCTCCTTGACGGGAGCTTTGGCTACGAGCGTTGCATTGTCCCCCTCGATCTTTATTTCGAGGATCTGGCCACGCCTTCCCTGGATCTCCCTTGTAACGCTTCCGACCATTGTCTGAGGAACCATTATGTAAACCTTCTGATAGGGCTCAAGCAGAGTAGCATTTGCCTGCAGGATCGCTGCGAATATGGCAGATCTCACCGCAGGAATCACCTGCGCTGGCCCCCTGTGAACCGCGTCTTCGTGGAGCTTGCAGTCAACCAGCTTAACCTTTATGCCCATGCACGGCTCCCTGGCTAATGGCCCAGTCCTCATCGCCTCCCTGAAGCCCTCCAGGATTAGTTCCATCGTTTCGTTCAGATACTGGATACCCTTCGTGACGTCGCAGAACAGGTTTCCTTCAAAGAACTCCACTGCTCCCGCAGCCTCTTCTCCTGTGAGTCCCGCCTCCTCGAGCTTCTTTCTGCGCTCTTTCTTGTCCATCTTGAAGTCAACTTCACCCTCCTTGAATTTCCTCGAAACTTCTTCAGGCAGAGGTTCAACGACGATGTAGAAGCGGTTGTGCTTGTTCGGGGACTTCCCTTCAACTGCTGGAGATGTGCTTGTGACTGTTTCTCTGAAAACGACGATTGGAGGAGACGTTATGACCTCCAAGTTGTACTCTCTCCTGATCTTTTCAACCTTGACTTCCAAGTGCAGTTCTCCCATACCGCTCAGCAAATGCTCTCCCGTCTCTTCGTTCAGGGTGATGTGAAGGGTTGGATCCTCCTTCGCGAGCTTTCTTAAAACTTCAACAAGCTTTGGCAGATCTCTTGGATTCTTCGCTTCAATTGCCATCGTTACGACTGGTTCGCTGTAGTGCTTTATCGACTCGAAGGGTTCAATCTTGTCGATCTCTGAGCAGGTGGATCCAGAGACGGCATCCTTTAATCCCACAAGGGCAACAATATTGCCTGCAGGAATCTCTTCGACTTCAACACGCCTTGGGCCCATGTAAAGGCCTGTGGTCTGCACCCTGTTCTTCGCCTTTCTGTCGACAATGAAGAGTTCCGTTCCCGGCCTTACGGTTCCGCTGAAAAGCCTGCCAACAGCAACTTCTCCGGCCTGCGGATCGACAACGATCTTCGTTATCATCAAAACCACGGGCCCCTTGGGATCGCAGTTAACCATTGCCCTTCCAACTTCGCTGTTCAGATCTCCCTTCCAGATGATCTTGATCCTCTCCTTCTGCGCCTCAATGGGATTTGGCAGATGTTTCACGACCATGTCGAGGACCACGGTGTGGAGCGGGGATTTCCTGTGTAGCTCCTTTGACTCCCCTCTCTGGAGGTATTCGTAAACCTCCTTGAATCCTATTCCCGTCTCTTTCTGCGATTTAACGCTGACACCCCACTTCTGGAGCGCGGAGCCAAAGGCTACATTGCCCTTCGCAACCTCGATCTTCCACTCGTTAAACTTTTCAGGCTTCATCGATTTTATCAGCCTGTTAACGTCGTTTATCACCTTTACAAGCCTCTCCTGCATCTGCTGGGGAGTTAGCTGAAGTTCCTTTATCAGCCTGTCTATTTTGTTGACGAAAAGCACGGGCTTGACGCCTTCTTTCAAAGCCTGCCTGACTACTGTTTCCGTCTGAGGCATCACACCCTCTACTGCGTCCACGACGATGATCACACCATCCACTGCCCTCATCGCTCTGGTAACCTCTCCGCCAAAGTCCACGTGGCCTGGGGTGTCGATCAAGTTTATCAGATAGTCCTCACCGTTGTATTCGTGAACCATTGAAACGTTTGCAGCGTTTATCGTGATTCCCCTCTCCTTTTCCTGTTCATCGAAGTCGAGATAAAGCTGCTGCCCCGCAAGCTCGTCGCTTATGATCCCGGCTCCAGCAAGCAGACTGTCGCTCAAAGTAGTCTTACCGTGGTCTATGTGGGCAGCGATGCCCATGTTCCTTATTCTCTCCGGCTTCCACATTAGCTCCTCTATCTTCTCTATGAATTTCTTTGCTCTTGTGGCCATTTCATCACCTTGCAGACTTCGCTACTCTCTCAACTTCCTCTTTCTTCGAAACTGCAAAGCTCTTGGTGTCGTTATTTGCAGCTGCTATGATCTCGTCAGCCAAGCAGTAAGCTATGCTCTTCTTTGACTTAAAGGCAGATCTTCTCGCCCCCTCAACTATATTTCTCAGGGCAACATCAACTCTTCGAAGGCTTGAAGTGTCTACAGCCTTTGGAACGGCAATTCCGCCGTATTTTATCCTAACGACTTCTTCTCTTGGCCCAGCATTGACGATTGCATCAACGAGAACCTGTATAGGGTTCTTCTTGGTCTTCCTCTCTATGATCTCAAAAGCTTCCCTGACTATGTTGTAGGCGCTCATCTTCTTTCCCGTGTTCCTCTCCTTCCGCATTACCTTGTTTATCAATCTTTCCACGATGAAAACCTTCTCCTTTGCAAACGGGTCGAAATGCCTTCCATGGGTGTGCATAGTGTAGGTTGGAGTCAGGCATATGTGGCTCTTTAATGCCGGATCCTTGATCTCGACGTCCCTGACGCTGTACTTCCCGAATACCAGCAGATCTTCCTCGCTGAATCCGTAGGGCATAGTTCACCTCATCTTCTTCTCCTTTCTACCTCTCACGAGTTCCCTCAGACTAGTTTCATTCACCTTTACGACCTTGTACCTTACACCAGGAATGTCTCCCATGCTCCTTCCCATTCTTCCCCCGATCTTCTCCACGATTACCTCATCGTGTTCGTCGATGAAGTTTATGGCTCCATCTCCAGGAGCAAATGCGGTTATCTGCCTTCCATTCTTTATGAGCTGAACCCTGACAGCCTTTCTTATTCCCGAGTTGGGCTGCCTTGCCTCTATCCCGATCTTTTCGAGAACTATTCCGCGGGCCATCGGAGCTCCTTCCAGAGGATCAGCCTTCTTTGCCAGACCCAACACTCTCTTTACGTACTTCTTCTGGCTCCACCTGAACTTCTTCTTCACCTGTACTATCTTCCTCGCGGCGAACAATCCATAGCCCATATCATCACCTTACCACTATATCTTCAATGTTGTGATGCCTTTTAGCTAATTCCTTCGCTTTATTAATGTTTTTGCCACCTTTACCTATGACAATTCCTTTAAGATCTGGCGGCACCGAGATCTGGGCTGTTCTGGAGTTCCCCTTCTCTATGATCTTTACGTTAACCTTTATCGGCTTGAAAATGTTTGATATGAACTCCGCTGGATCGTCTGAGTGCTCGATTATCTCGATCCTCTTCCCTATCAGCTCACGAGCTCTGTCGACGTTGATTCCACCCCTTCCGATCGCCAAGCCCATGTCCCCCTTCTTCACGATGAAGATCACCTTGTCATCGTAAACAATGCAGTCTTTAACGCTTGCTCCAGTTAAGTTCTCAAAAAGGGTAAGATACCTTATTCCCTCCGTGGAAAGCTTCATTTCCATACAGATCACTCTATCTCTTCTGTTATTGCCATTGAGAGTATGCCAAAGGGTTTTCTGCAAAACTCGCCGAGCTGCATGTTTGTTCCCGCATAAACGAGTACTGGAACGTTAAACTCCCTTATCTTCTGCAACAGCTCCTCGGGACAGTTCTTTGAAACTACAACTGCCTTAGCCTCACCTTTCTTCAGCGCCTTAATCGTTCTTCTGCTTCCAATATAGTATTTCCCGCTCCTTAGGGCTTTCCTTAAAACTGATTCAACATCGCTCATTTCCTCATCACCCCTAATTTTGCTACAAGCTCCACATCTCCCGTGCCGAGCTTTATAGGCTGCCCAATTATTATGTTCTCGGTTATTCCCCTAAGATAGTCTATTTCTCCCCTCATGGCGGCATCCAGCAAATTATTTACAGTCATTTCAAATGCCGCCCTCGCAAGAATGCTCTGCTTTTCTCCCGCAACACCATGTCGCCCGATCTGCTTGAGCTCTCCATCGGCAGTCATGACGTCTGCGAGGAGCATAATATGACGGGCGTCGACCTCCAAACCCTGCTCCTCGAGAGTGCTTAAAGCCTCTTTTATGATCGCAGCCCTCGCAGCCTCTATCCCGAGCACCTCATAGATCTCGTATACATCGTTCGTTAGCGTCCGCGAGAAGTCCACTCCCTTTACCTTCATCACCTTTTTGAGGCTCGAACCTTCAGTGTAAAGCACGTATTCATCGCCCTCTTTCCGTATTATGACCCTCTTTATTTCCTTTATACCCATCACTACCAAGTCCCTTAGCTTCTCAAATACGTCCATGAGGTGCTTGTATGACGGTTCTTTAACCCTCACAACGAAAAATTCCCCTTCTTGCTCAAAATCTTCCTTTATCTGCTTCTCTATCTTCTCCTTCAGCTCCTCGAGGGTTAAGCCCTTTCTCCTCATCGCTTCCCTGTCGGGTTTTATTACAATCTTCATCTCCCTCAGGTCGACCTCTATGTCCGCAAGATCTCTAAGGTAGGTCGCTTCGATTTTATTCGCAACTTCCATTGCCTTCTCCCGATCTTTCGCGATCTCCTTCTCCAACCGTATCGTCATCATTGGTGTCGAAGGGTTCTTTCTGACATCGAGGATCTCTATGAGCCTTGGAAGGCCGAGAGTAACGTTTAGCTCTGCTACTCCAGCGTAATGGAAAGTCCTCATCGTCATCTGCGTTCCAGGCTCACCCACCGATTGGGCCGCAACTATTCCACATGCCTCCCCAGGCTCTATGAGATTTGCAAGATAAGCCTGATAGCATCTTTCGACAACCTTCTTGGCAACGTTCTTCTTGACCTTCAGCTTCTCCAGCTCTGCCTTTATTTCATCCCTAACCGACTGGGGAAGAGGATACTGCTCAAGAATTTGGTCGTAGCTCATTCATTCACCTCTCCCATAACTTCCTTAATTATCCTCTTCACGTCGACTGCCTTTCCTCTAAAGCTCTTCATCGGATCCACACCATCCTCACCGTATTTGAACTGAACGATGACTCCGGAAGTTTGCTCTCTGACGGTGCCATCATACTCGACCTTGAGGTCCTGCAGCGCATTTATCATTCTCCTCTGCAGATAACCGGACTGCGAAGTCCTGACTGCTGTGTCCACGAGACCCTCTCTACCACCAGCGGCATGGAAGAAGAACTCGATCGGCGAAAGCCCTGACTTGTAGCTGCTCCTAACAAAACCCTTCGCTCTCGCCGCGAGATCGTTTGGCTTGAAATGACTTGTAGTCCTGTGCGTATAAGCATATCCCCTCGTAAGCCTCTCTCCTCGAACCGACTGCTGCCCGATGCAGGCTGCCATCTGTGTTAAATTGAGCATGCTGCCTCTTGCACCGCTTACAGCCATTATAACAGCGGAGTTGTCCAAACCAAGATACCTGCCAGCGATTTTTCCTGCACGATCTCTTGCCCTGCCCAATTCCTGCATGATCCTCATTTCGAGAGTTTCCTCAATGCTCCTTCCCGGCATTGGCTCAAGATTTCCCTCCCTGTAAGCCCTTATAAGCTCTTCAACCCTCCTTTCCGCCTCTTCGATCGTTTCCTCTATCTGCTGCGCAGCCTCTGGCGGAATGTCTTCATCGTCAATTCCAATCGTGAAGCCAAGTCTGCTTATCACGCCTATGGCAAGCTTGGTCATATCGTCTATGAACTTCCTAGTGGTCTGAGCTCCAAACTTGCGCATTATCTCGTCGATTATGATTCCCTTGAACGCTCCGACTGCTTTCTCGTCTATGGTGCCCTTCAAGAGAACACCGTTCTCTATCATGACGTAAGCGTCATTCTCGCAATTTTCCTCCTTGCAGACATCGCAGCCCTGGCAAACCTCGGCTTTGAACTTTATGGATATCTTAGGCAGAATGAAGCTGAAAATTTCCTTTCCTGTGTATTCGTCCTTTGCTGGAATCTCAGAGACGTCTACAGCTCTCAAGAAGTCCAAAGCCTCCTCCTTCTTGAACCTCTTTTCACCCCTCGTCAGCAGATAAAGCCCGGTGATGTGATCGTGGATTCCGCCGATAATCGGGCCGCCGAACCTCGGAGATAGAATGTGTTCCTGAACCGCCATGAGCATCCTTGCCTCAGACTGCGCTTCGAGACTCTGCGGGACATGCAAATTCATCTCGTCGCCATCAAAGTCCGCGTTGTATGGTGGACAGACAGCCGGATTCAAACGGAAGGTCTTGTAAGGCAAAACTCTGACGTAATGAGCCATTATGCTCATTCTGTGAAGAGAAGGTTGCCTGTTGAACAAAACTATATCTCCATCCGCAAGCTCCCTTTCGACAATCCAGCCCGGCTCGAGTTTTTCGGCTAGTTCCTCTCTGTTCGTCTCTATAACCCTTATTCTCTTCCCGTCTGCTCTAACAACGTAGCTCGCCCTCGGATGCTCTTTCCTCAGGATTATCTGCCTCGCAAACTCCAGGTTGTTGTTCGTCACGAATATCGGAACAGAAAGCTCACTCGCAATCTCCTCGGGCACTCCAACCTCACCTATGCTTATGCAGGGATCTGGGCTTATCACGGTTCTTGCCGAGAAATTAACTCTCTTTCCGGACAGTGAACCTCTAAACCTGCCATCCTTCCCCTTCAATCGCTGGGCGAGTGTCTTAAGCGGTCTGCCGCTCCTATGCCTCGCTGGCGGAATTCCGCTCACCTCGTTGTCAAGGTAAGTCGTCACATGGTACTGCAAAAGCTCCCAGAGGTCTTCGAGAATCTGTTGAGGTGCTCCTGACTCCCTGTTCTCAATAAAGCGCTGGTTTATCCTTACTATGTCGACGAGCTTGTGCGTCAGATCGTCCTCACTCCTCATGCCTGTTTCGAGAATTATAGACGGCCTCACAGTAACAGGCGGAACTGGAAGAACCGTGAGGACAAACCATTCTGGTCTGACCGCTTTGGGATCGAGTCCAAAGGCAAGGAGATCCTCATTCGGAATTTTTTCGAGTCTCTCTCTCACATCCTTTGGTGTGAGCTTTTCCTCCTCTTTTTTCTCAGGATCGATGACTTCGTAAAAAGATGTGGGCTTCTCGAATTTGATCTCCCGCTGCTCTGCCCCGCAGTGGGGACACTTCTTCGCCGCCTTTGTAAGCCTGAAAAACTCCTTGAGAACTTCCTCATAATTCTGTCCCAAGGACTTCAGCCTCTCGATCTCCCTTATGAATTTATCCCTCCTTTCGTCCCTGATCAAGATCCTTCCGCACTCCCTGCAGGTGCCGCTAAGGAGCCTTGCTATGACCTTCGCATATCCAACGTGGATGACTGGTGCTGCGAGCTCTATGTGGCCGAAGTGTCCCGAGCATTCGCCAGCCTTTCCTCCGCAAGTTTTGCACTTCAGCCCCGGGTCAATAACGCCAAGCCTTGTGTCCATCAACCCTCCTTCAACGGGAAAGCCATCATCATCGTAAGTTTCAGGAGTCACAACCTTAGCAACGCTCATTCTCCTTATTTCCTGGGGAGATAGAACATCGAATTTTATTGCAGAGATCGTCTTTGGATACATAAAACCACCTCAGGCTTTATCTCCAAGCTTCAATCGCGGGGCAATCATCATCGCCTTCAATTCATCAAGGAGAAGCTTGAACGCGTAGCTCATCTCTACCTTGAAGATGTTCGTATCGTCATCACAGACGTTGCAGTAGGCGGTATTCCTCCTGTAGTCGTACATTGCTACATGCCCGCAATTTCCACAAACCCAGACATCGACCTTGTCAGACTCGTCGAGCAATCTGTCTTTCAGGAGTAAAGCTGCTCCATGGCCTATTAGCACGTCCCTCTCCATCTCTCCAAATCTCAGTCCACCTTTTCTCGCCCTTCCCTCCGTGGGCTGTCTTGTAAGGATCTGCACGGGCCCTCTGCTTCTTGCATGGATCTTTCCAGCCACCATGTGGTACAGCTTCTGGTAGTAGATGACGCCGACGAATATGTCTGCGAGGAACCTCTTTCCGCTTATACCGTCGTACATCACTTCTTTCCCTGTGTGGCTGAACCCATACTTTTTCAGCGCTTCCCTCAAATCATTCTCTTTCTCCCCATAAAAGAGCGTTCCGTCGACTCTTCTCGCCTCCAAAGACCCGACTTTGCCCCCGATCATTTCAAGCACGTGCCCGACGGTCATTCTCGAAGGTATCGCATGGGGATTGAGGATCATGTCCGGAATTATTCCCGACTCTGTGAATGGCATGTCCTCTTCGGGAACTATTAGCCCAACTACGCCCTTCTGTCCGTGTCTCGAGGCAAATTTGTCTCCGAGCTCAGGAATTCTCAGGTCTCTCACCCTAACCTTCGCAAGCTTCGAACCGCTCTCCGATTGGACCAGGAAGACTGCATCAACAACCCCCTTTTCGTTGCTTCTCATTGTTATCGATGTCTCCCTCCTCTTCTGCGGAGATATTCCGATTTCCGGCTCCTCCAAGAACCTTGGGGGAGAGGTTTTACCGATCAAAACATCGTCGGGATTTACCTCTGTCTCGGGATGCACGAGACCATCTTCGTCAAGATGAGCGTAATCCTCAGAGCCTCTGAATCCAGAAACATCCGCCCCGGGGATTTCAAATTTATCTTCCTGGCCACCAGGATACCTCATCTCCTCAGTTTCGTATGTTCTGAAGAAGAATGTCCTGCCAATTCCCCTATCAACGCTGCCCTTGTTCAGGATGACCGCGTCTTCGATATTGTATCCCTCGTAGCTCAGCACCGCTACCACGAAGTTCTGGCCCGAGGGGCGATCATCGTAGTTCATCTTGGCCTGCGTGTCCGTAGTGACGATTGGAATCTGTGGATACTGGAGGAGATGCCCTCGAGTATCAGTCCGCCAGTCTATGTTTGAGTAAGGAATTCCAAGACCCTGTTTTATCATCGCTGCACCCATCGTGTTCCTCGGAGATGCGTTGTGCTCAGCGTATGGGATGCTGCCAACGCAAATACCTACGATCAAACTCGGATCGAGCTCCAGGTGTGTGTGCTCTAAGGTCAAGTCCTTCTCGTAAACGGCAACGAGAGCATTTTCTTCCTCCTCAGAATCGAGATATTCTATGAGTCCCTGCCTCACGAGATCTTCAAAAGTTATCTCTCCGTTTTCAAGTTTCTTTATGTGCTCGTCCGTTATCAGCGGCTTTCCGTTCTTCACAACGATGAGCGGTCTTCTCGCTCTTCCCGCATCCGTGTTTATTCTAACCTCATTTGAGTCCGAGAAATAAGCAACATTAACCTGATTCGATATCTTCCCCCTTCTTCTAAGCTCCCTTATCTCTTCAGCAAGCTTTTCTCCGTTTTCACAAAATCCAACAAGGGCACCGTTAACGTAAACCCTACACTTCCTCATTTCAACCCCTCAGCATCTCAACCCCTAATCTCGGAAGAATGTTCAGGACCTCCTTTTCGTCTACACCGACGCTGACCTCGGCATACTGGGCGAAATTTTTCACGAGACCGCAGTTTGGCCCCTCTGGAGTCTCCGAAGGGCAAATCCTTCCCCAGTGCGTTGCGTGGAGATCTCGAGCTTCAAAGTGTGGCTGCGATCTTGAGAGCGGGGAAACAACCCTTCGCAGATGTGAGATGAGCGAGATGAAGTTGTGACGATCGATTAGCTGTGAAATCCCCGTTCTCCCCCCAACCCAGTTGCCTGTGGCCATCGGATGCATAAGCCTGTCTGTAAGCACATCGCTTCTCACTGCCGTGGACATCTTCATGCTCCTACCACGCTGTTTTGCCCTGTCGAGCTGGTATTTTACGTCCTTTATGAGCCTGAGGAATGCGACTCTGAAGATCTCTTCCATCAGATCTCCAGCGAGCCTGAGCCTCTTGTTCCCGTAGTGATCCTTGTCGTCCTCTCTCCTCAGCCCGAGATGGAGCTCAAATATCTGCTCGGCCATTCTTGCGAGGAAAAATGCTTTCGCCCTCCTTGCTATCTTGTCTATTCCCAAATGAGGCAGGAAGTACTGGTCGAGCACCTGCTCTGCTCTCTGCATCCTATACTCTTTGCTCTGGCCCGGAGCGACCCTTTTTCCCAAGTATTCTATCGCATCCTCCTGCGTCTCCACCTCGTTTACCTCATCGTCCTCGAGATTCTGGAGCATGTACCGCATTATGTCTGGATTCGTGCTCACCATCTCTACGATTTCCTGATCACTCTCAATCCCGAGAGCGCGCATTAAGATAACGAATTTCACAGGCTTTGGCAGTTGCGGAAAAGTTACTTCGAGGATGTTATTCTTTCCCCTCTCTACGACGATCAGAGCCCTATAGCCAGCTCTCTGGCTGAAGCACTTTGCGACTTCGACCATCTCACCATACTTCTCCTCTCTCTCGAGGAGAACTTTGTTTGGAGCAAGGTCCTCGAGTGTGACTATAGCCCTCTCAGTCCCGTTTATTATGAAGTAACCGCCAGGGTCGAGCGGATCTTCTCCCGCTAAATAAAGCTTCTCCTCGTAGCTCAAAGATTCCACATTTTTCTTAAGAACGAATTCGAGGACCTTGTCGATCCTTTCCGGGCTAAGGTTGCATATCTTCGATTTTACCATCACTGGCAGCATCCCGATTTCCACGAACTCCGTCTCGAGGGGTTTGCCCTCGTCGTAAACGGTAGCCTCGAGATATATCGGTGCAGCATAATTCAAATTCCTGAGCCTCGCATGGCTTGGCAGCAAAGGTGCCTGAAGACCCTCGGCCTCCTTAACTATCGGACTCCCAACCCTGATCCTGCCAAGCTCGATGTAGGTGTCCTTCGCCTCGAGCTCGATTATCTTCTGCTCATCTATTACCCTCTGAAGTCCCTCGTCGATGAAACGGTTAAAAGAGTCGATCTGATGCTTTACAAGTCTTTCGGGAGTGAAATAAGCCCTCGCAAGAGCACGGGTGTTGAGCATAGAACCACCTTACTCGATCACCAGTCTGTAAAAAATGCTAATACCAGCCGTGTGGCTTTTTCTGGTTATCTTCACGATGTCCCCCGGCTTGGCACCGATCTCCTTCACAATCGGGTCCGTAGATTTTATCTTAGGCAACTGCTCCTTACTTACACCGAGTAACTTGAGGAGTTCCTGGACCTCGCTCTCCTTTAAAATTTCGTGCTTCGGTACAAGCACGTGATCCTGCAAGTTCACCTTCATACTACCCCCAAATTTTCTCTTCCGCCCCGTAGGGAACCATTTGGGGCTCCCAAACCGAGTTAGGAACCCCTTCAAGTCCCCAAGATTTCTGAAAAGAAGGTTGAAGAGTCGATTAAAAAACCTTTCGACCACAGAGAATTTCTCAAAGAAGACTGGAGGAAACTCAAAGATTGAATTTTAAAAATTGCAGGCAGTATAAAGCTCTTAAGCTCTGCCTCGCATTTTGCTGTCGCGAAGCGATGTGAATCTGTGCTAAGATTTCGGGTCAGGAGGTTTAAGGCCAAAAAGTTGGATTTCGCAGCTTATGAGGCAAGACATCCGCATTTACAAAAATCACGGGCCGGGAGGGATTTGAACCCACGACTGCGGGATTAAGAGTCCAAAAAGCCACAGAATCGGAAAAGAAGGAATTTGAAAGGCCTGTTATGGAAATAGAACCAATTAAGGAAAAAGAACCCGTTAAGGAAGTAGAGCCAATTAAGGAAAAGGGATCCGTTAAGGAAAAATTCGATTTAAAGAAGTTTTATGAAAAGTATAAGGCAGAATTCGAAGCCTGGCTTAAAAAACGCATAGATCCAGAGACTGCAGAGAAATACATCAAGGCAATCGATTCTTATCTGCCCGAAGGGGTTAAAGAGCCGAAGGATTTGGATGAACCCGTTAAAAAGACCAAATACCTGCCCAATGGATTAAGGAATTTCCTTAACTTCCTTGAAGAGCAACATTATATCACAGAGCTTAACGGTTTACATTTTAGCATTTGGAAGAAGCACATGCCGACAAAGCCGCAGAAAGAGAAAGAGGAAAAGAAGGAAGCTGAAGAGGAGGAAGAGGAGGAAAAGATTTTCTTAACAAATGAGCAAGTAGCCGAAGCCTATAAGCTGGTAAAGGAAAAATGGAAAGATGAAGCCACGGAGCTTTTATTTAAGCTTATAGTGTTCTCCGGCATTAGATTCGAGCATGCTTATAGGATACTCAAGACTTTCAACCCCAAAAAGCTTGAATTCCATGGAGACGTTGCCGTTTATCCGACCGGGGACGTGGCAAAGGGCTATAAGCTTAGCTTTTACGCATTCATGCCGGCAGAATTTGCTAAAAAGCTTAGGAGATTCGATAAATTGCTTGCTGAAGGAACATATAAATCCAGATTGCACCCTTCAAGGTGGAAGCCTCCAAAGGATAATCCTGCCTCTGTCGTAAGGCTAAGGTCATGGTTCCAGAATTTCGCAAGGGGCCAGCATAACCTTAAGTTCGAGGCCGTCGAATACATGGTCGGGCATAAACCCCAGACAGTAGCGGAAAGGCATTATTTGGATTTGTTTAATACAGCATTGGAAGAATATAGGAAGATTGTTGACAAGTTCCCGATTCCGCCTTAGGATTTTTATCGCTTTTCTTATTATTTTGTATAAACACAGAAGAGCATCGTAAGCTTATTATTTTTGGAATATTCAAATTGCGATTGTGAAAACAAAAGAAGGGAAGGGAAGACTTGAAGTCCTCTACGACATTCTTACAGAACTCGAAAATTTAGGTTGCTTTGAGATTGAAACTAATGAAAAAGATCGGATGAGAATTGCAAAAAAGATCATCGAAGTTATCGAAAAAGGCTCGGAAGGTGAAATACTCGATAAAATAAATCGCTATGAGATCTGAGGACTTCTACTATGCAGTTTGGGAAAGACTATGCGCTTTAAGGTACTATGGTTTCGTTTCAAGAAATGCTAAAAAATTCAAGCTGACAAAAAGAGGAGAAGAATTTCTAAAAAGTCAAGAAAAGGAGCTTTTTCTTGCTAAAATAACGGTTCTGGATAAGCTGAAAAGAACAAAGCACCCAGAAATACTTTTAACATGTTTAGAAGAGCTTTTTAAACTCCCGAAAGAGGAATTCAAAGTGTTAAAAAAGAGATACGGGGTAGAGTATTTGACATATGAACATAAGTACGATGAAAAAGTCTTAGATTTTTACATGGAATTCGTTAGTAGAGTAAAAAAGAAAACAGGAAGGAAAAAGTCAGTCGAATTAGTATCTCGGGTAATCGACGATGCCCTAAGGCAGATAATTGTTGGAACCAAACCACTGATAGACTTTCCGCAAAAGATTTTAAGAAGAGTTTTGGATGAAAT